>ENA-OPVL01001811-OPVL01001811.1-human-gut-metagenome-genome-assembly--contig:-NODE-1811-length-12394-cov-2.604101_pt1 | contig 12394 bp, 11 predicted proteins | sample MGYA00241496_ERZ501984 | MGnify/ENA primary metagenome ERZ501984 (study PRJEB25962, sample SAMEA2042986) | human gut metagenome | biome: human gut; feature: human-associated habitat; material: faeces... | reverse complement strand
CAGCTATGAAAGAACACAATGAAAAGAAGGCTGAAATTCTTTATGATTTCCTTGATGAATCTAAGATGTTTAAGGGAACAGTTGTTAAGGAAGACCGTTCACTTATGAATGTTCCATTCGTAACAGGAGATAAGGAACTTGATGCTAAGTTTGTTAAAGAAGCAGAAGCAGCCGGATTTGTAAATCTTAAGGGACACAGAACAGTTGGCGGTATGAGAGCTTCTATATATAACGCTATGCCAATCGAAGGTGTTGAGAAGTTAGTTGAATTTATGAAGAAGTTCGAAAAGGAGAATGCCTAATGATTAACGTAAATTGTCTTAATAATATAGCTTCTGTAGGTCTTGACCTTTTCTCAAGCGATTATAATGCTAATGCAGCATTTGAAGAAGCAGATGCAGTACTTGTAAGAAGTGCCAAGATGCACGATATGGAATTACCAGATAATCTTCTTGCTATAGCAAGAGCTGGTGCTGGTGTTAATAATATTCCACTAGATAAATGTGCAGATAAGGGTATCGTTGTATTTAATACACCAGGTGCTAATGCCAATGCAGTTAAGGAACATGTTCTTGCAGCTTTACTTTTAGCTTCAAGAGATTTACTTGGTGGTATCAAGTGGGTAGAAGATAATAAAGATGATGCGGATATTGCAAAGTCAGCAGAAAAGGCTAAGAAAGCATTTGCTGGTAAGGAAATCAAAGGCAAGAAGCTTGGCGTTATCGGACTTGGTGCTATCGGACAGTTAGTTGCTAATGCAGCTATAAGCCTTGGAATGGAAGTATATGGATATGACCCATATCTTTCAGTTAATGCAGCCTGGAATCTTTCAAGCGAAGTTAAGCATATTGTTAATGTTGAGGATATATATAAGGAATGTGATTATATCACAATCCATGTACCAGCACTTGACAGCACTAAGGGTATGATTAATAAGGCAGCCTTTGATATGATGAAGAAGGGTACAGTAGTTATTAACTGTGCAAGGGATGTACTTGTTGATGAGCCAGCTATTCTTGATGCTATCAAGTCTGGCAAGGTTGCTAAGTATGTTACAGATTTCCCTAACACAACAACAGCAGGTCAGGAAGGCGTTATCGTACTTCCACATCTTGGTGCTTCAACTGAGGAAGCTGAGGATAACTGTGCTGTTATGGCAGTTAAGGAATTAAGAAACTACATAGAGAACGGTAATATTGTTAATTCTGTTAACTATCCTAACTGTGATTGTGGTGTATGTGCATCAGCAGGAAGAGTTACAGTATGTCATAAGAATGTACCAGCAATCATCAGTAAGCTTACAAGCGTTATGGGTGATGCAGGTATTAATATCGAATCTATGGATAACAAGTCAAGAGGAGATTATGCATATTCTGTTCTTGATACAGGTTCAGCTATCACAGAAGATGTAACAGCTAAGCTTTCAGCTATAGATGGTGTTATTAAGGTAAGAGTTGTTAAGTAATTATAGAATTTAATAGCAGTTTGTTCTTGTTTTGATAATTAAGAATGATAAATGTTATATATTTTATTTTGGCAGGTGTGAAATTCGTTTTGCACCTGCTTTTTTGCGTGTGAAACAAGCTAGAGGTTTATGTTTATATAATATCTTGGTAGTTGTTAAGATTTTTTATCTTGAGATATACTAAAGGACTATAATAAAACTGAAATCTTGAAAGGCATTAATTATTAATATATAATAATTATATTTATAACAGTAATGAGGAAAGTTTGTGTATAGATGAAGCTATTTTAGACAAGAGGTAGGAGGAAGCGTGAAAATGGAGAAAAATGGGAAGGAAAATATGTTTAACGAAGCTACTCGTGTCCAAATGCCAGCAATGGTTCATTTGACACGACTTGGTTATACTTATTTTGGAAAAATAACCGAGGATATGGCAGGTACAGTATATGACCCTGATACCAATATCTTAATTAACGTTTTCAAGGAGCAGTTCGTACGGCTTAATCCTACCCACGCAGGAGAAGCGGAACAGACATTGAAAACTATTAGGCAGGAATTAGATAATGATGATATAGGACGTAGTTTTTACGAGCGTTTATCGTCTGTTTCGCCTGTTAGATTGGTGGATTTTGAAAATCCAAAGAATAATACATATCATTTTACCGCCGAGTTCACTTGTAAGCGTGACCAAGATGAATTTAGACCTGATATTACATTGTTTGTAAATGGACTTCCACTTGTATTTGTTGAAGTAAAGAAGCCGAATAATCACGGCGGTATGGTTGCAGAAAGCAAGAGAATGAACCAAAAGAGATTTCCTAATAAAAAATTTAGGAGATTTTTGAATATTACACAGTTGATGATTTTCTCTAATAATATGGAATATGACACTATGGGTGGTATTGTTCCGGTTCAGGGGGCATTCTATTGTACGACGGCAAAACAGTCTGCACCGTTCAACTGTTTCAGAGAAGAAAATCCTACAAATTTGGATATTGCACCTTATAATGCAGATTTCCCATATAAGGATATTGACCCGATTGTTGAAAAGAAGATATTGACTGACTTTAATTGTCAGGTTATTCATACTTCTCCGGAATATCAAACAAATTTAGATGCCTATACACCGACCAATCGAGTACTGACATCTATGTGCAGTCCTGAAAGATTGTTATTTATATTAAAATATGGAATTGCCTATGTTCGTTTTCATAAAGAAATAAATGGCAAGATAGAGTTTATTGAGCAGAAACATATAATGCGTTATCAACAGATGTTTGCTGCCTTAACAGTAAGAAGTAAGATTGATGAAGGTGTTAATTCAGGTGTTATATGGCATACTCAAGGTAGTGGAAAGACAGCCCTTTCTTATTATCTTACTTATGTTCTTTCTGACTATTTCAGCAAACAAAATAAAGTTGCAAAGTTTTATTTCATTGTTGACCGCCTTGATTTGCTGAAACAGGCTTCAGAAGAATTTGAAGCTCGTGGATTGGTTGTGAAAACGGCAAGTTCCCGTGCTGAACTTATGGAGCAGTTCCGTAACAATCAAGCACAAGAGGGAAATACGGGAAAACCTGAAATTACAGTAGTAAATATACAGCGTTTTGCTGAAGATAGGTCAAAAGTTGACCTTCCTGCATATGCAACGAATTTGCAGAGGGTGTTTATTATTGATGAAGCACATAGAGGGTATAAACCAGAAGGCTCATTCTTGGCTAATCTTCTTGATGCAGATAAAAATGCAATAAAGATTGCGTTGACAGGAACACCGCTTTTGAAAGAAGAAAGAGAATCTTGGAGAGTTTTTGGTAATTATATTCATACATACTATTATGACAAATCAATTTTAGATGGATATACGCTGAAAATTATCCGTGAGGACATAGAAACTCAGTATAAAGAGCGACTTTCTGAGATTTACGAAAAACTTGAAACTTTGGTAGAAAAGAAAGACGTAAAGAAAAGTCAGATTGTTGAACACGATAACTATGTCAAAGAGTTGCTTAGATATATTATTTCTGACCTAAAGAGATTTAGACAAATTCAGGGAGATAATACGCTCGGCGGTATGGTCATTTGTGAAACAAGTGAGCAGGCAAGGAAGCTGTTTGCGTATTTTGATGAAATTCAAGCAGAACTTAATAAAGACGCTTCTATGAAAAGTCATTTGCGAGCTGGACTTATACTTCACGATAGTGATGACAAAGATACAAGAGATAAGATTATTGATGACTTCAAAAATAATATGACAGTTGATATTCTTATCGTTTTCAATATGCTTCTTACCGGATTTGATGCACCAAGATTGAAACGCCTGTATTTTGGTCGAAAATTGAAAGACCATAATTTGTTGCAGGCAATTACAAGAGTCAACAGACCGTATAAAGAAAACCATTATGGTTATGTCATTGATTTTGCAAATATAAAAAGGAATTTTGAGGAAACAAATGAAGCATACCTCAAAGAGCTGAACCGTTTTAATGACCCGAATGAAGTTGGTGCGGGAAATGAAACAGATACATTCAAACAGGTTATTGAAGACCCGGCAGAACTCATTAAACAAATGCAGGAAGTGCAGCAGGTTCTTTTTAACTACACCACAGATAATGCAGAAGAATTTAGTTCGGAAATATCTACGATTGAGGATAAGCAGGAATTGCTTAAACTTAAAAAAATTCTTATTGCTGCTCGTGACTGTTGTAATTTGGTAAGAACCTTTGGTGATGATGAATTGAAGGAAACATTTGCAAAAATGGAATTAACAAAGTTGCCTTCATTGATTTCAGAGGTGCAACATCATATTGATAACATAAATCAGAAAGAACTTTTTGCAAGTGATGATACCACGAAATTGCTTGTCAATGAAGCAATGGAGGATATTACATTTAATTTCAGCAAAATCAGTGAAGAAGAATTAAAAATCGTCGGTGGTAAAGACGCAGTAACAGAAAAGTATAAAAAGACTGTTCGTGCCTTTACTCAGAATATCGACCCTGATGATCCTGAGTTTATTACTTTGCAGGAAGCATTTTTGCTTCGCTTCAAGCAACATGGTTTTGAACCTAAGAGTGTATCTGAGATTGAGGAGCAAGGAAAGGAATTGGAAGATATTCTGAAAAAGCTTGATGAATTGCAGAAGAAAAACACGGTTCTGCTGAGAAAATATAATGGCGATGCGAAATTCGCAAGGGTTCATAAAAGAATCAGGGAAGAAAATCTTGCTCGAAAAGCAGCAAATAAACAGCCGATTGTTTCAGAATATGATATGTCTATTATGAATGTTTTGCTTTCTATTAAGTCTGATATTGACCAGAAAGTGTATGACAGAAATGATATATTGAAGAAAGACGCATATTTTGAGAGAACGGTTATGACACAAATAAAAGCAGGCATTGATAAGTTGGGAATAGCGAGTGCTCGTGAGGATAGAGTATTTATACAGAGCAGGATTACAAAACAGTATCTTGACCAGTATAACCAGACTTATTCAGTGGCATAAAGGAGAACACAATGGAAGAAATAAAGACGATAAAAGAAAAAACCATAGAGTTGATAGATGCCTTAAAAGCAACTTGTCAGACCTATGGTATGGGAAACGATGGTAACGAATATAAAATTATCACACAGGTTTTCCTTTATAAGTTCCTTAATGATAAGTTCGGATATGAAGTAAAAAAAGTAAGTCCGGTTCTTAAAAATGCTGAAAAATGGGAACTTGCTTATGCAGAAATGTCAGAAGATGACCGCTTGGATATTTTTGATAGTTTACCGTCAGATATTCCATTACTTAATCCGGAACATCTTATTGCCAACTTATGGAATCAGCAGGCAAAGGGCGATTTTGATTTAATCTTTGACAGCACGATGACAGATATAGCAGATAAGAATATTGATATATTTTCAACTCAGACTGCTCAGAATACAAAAATACCGCTTTTTGAAAAGCTGACACAGTATGTAACGGACGATACAGCAAGAGCACCTTTTGCCCGTGCTTTGGTTGATAAGTTGGTAAACTTTTCTTTTGAAGAAGCATTTGAGAAGCACTATGATTTCTTTGCAGATATATTTGAATATCTGATAAAGGACTACAATACCGCAGGCGGTGGTAAGTATGCAGAGTATTATACTCCTCACGCTATTGCAACGATTATGGCAAGATTGCTTGTTGGAAATGCAACTGATTTACATAGCATTGAGTGTTATGACCCATCAGCCGGAACAGGGACACTTTTGATGGCTCTTGCCCATAAAATTGGCGAAGATAAGTGTACGATTTTTGCACAGGATATTTCACAGCGAAGTAATAAAATGTTAAAACTTAATCTTATCCTGAACAGCTTGGTATCTTCTCTTGACCACGCAATTCAAGGAGATACGCTGATTGCTCCATATCATAAGAGTGATAATGGACAGGAATTAAGAACTTTTGATTATGTAGTTTCAAATCCGCCTTTTAAGATGGATTTCTCAGATACAAGAGAGCGTATAGCAGCAATGCCCGTTCGTTTTTGGGCGGGAGTTCCGAAAGTACCTGCCAAGAAGAAAGAGAGTATGGCAATTTATACGTTGTTCATTCAGCACGTTCTTAATTCATTGAAATCAACCGGAAAAGGTGCGATTGTAGTTCCTACTGGATTTGTAACCGCAAAATCAGGTGTAGAAAAGAAGATACTACAACATATTGTAGATGAACATATTGTTTATGGCTGTATTAGTATGCCGTCAAATGTATTTGCTAATACCGGCACGAATGTATCAGTATTATTTTTTGATAATTCAAAAAAAACAGATAAGGTTGTACTGATAGATGCTTCAAAACTGGGAGAAGAATATAAGGACGGTAATAATCAAAAACGCAGACTTCGTGATTTTGAGATTGATAAAATTGTTGATACATTTCTTAATAAAGAAGCCGTTGATGATTTTTCAGTTGCTGTTACATATGATGAAATCAAAGAAAAGAAGTATTCACTTGCGGCTGGACAATATTTTGATGTAAAAATCGAATATGTTGAATTGTCACAGGACGAGTTTAATGCTCGTATGAGTGCCTATGCAGAGAAACTGCAAGAATATTTTGCAGAGGACGACAAACTGAAAACGGAAATCATGGAACAGTTAAAGAAGGTGAAGTATGAGTAGTTTTCCAAAAGAGTTATGTATCCCAATTCGTTCTCCTCTTAACAAGATGGATACAGAAAAACAGACATTCGGTTGTCGGCAAGCAAATCCAGATATTTGTGGTTACTGTTATATTGAAGGTGTATGTGCTTTTGCTTCCAAAGACTCAATTTGTAAACATCCATCTGCTAAGTGGAAAAAAATATATTTAGAACTTAAGGAGGGTAACAAGTGAAGTATTACAAACTAAACGATTTGTGCACAGACATTGTTGACTGCCCTCATACAACGCCTGACTGGAAAAACGAAGGTATTCGGGTAGTTCGTAACTTTAATTTAAAGGATGGAAATCTTGATTTTACAGATGGATATTTTGTTGATGAAGCAACATATTTGGAAAGAACTAAAAGAGCGATACCTGAAGAAGGAGATATTATAATTTCAAGAGAAGCTCCAATGGGCGTGGTCGGTATTGTCCCTAAAGGATTAAAGTGTTGTTTAGGTCAAAGACTGGTTCTGTTAAAGGTTAATAAGGGGAAATGTGACCCGTATTATTTATTAAATACACTTATGTCTGATTTCGTTCAAACACAATTTAAACGTGCAGATGCAACCGGTTCTATTGTAAGCAATTTATGTATTCCAGATTTAAAAGAGATAATTATACCTGTTATTGAGAGTGGACAAGAAGATGTTGCACGATTACTTGAGATAATTAACAAAAAGCAGCTTATAAATAATGCGATAAACGATAATTTAGAGCAGCAAATACAGTTGATATTTGATTATCTATTTCCTGATGTTTGTGCCGGGAATAAACACATGGGAGACTTTATTATTCCTAAACGTGGAAAATCACTTTTATCTAAAAATGCCGTCCATGGAAATGTTCCGGTCATTGCTGGAGGTTTGGAGCCTTCAATTTACCACAATGTAGCAAATACCATTGCTCCCGTTGTAACAATTTCAAGTTCTGGGGCAAATGCCGGGTTTGTAAATATTTGGGGTGTACCAGTATGGTCATCTGATTCGTCATATATAGATTCAGAAATGAGTCGATATGTTTATTTCTGGTATGCATATTTAAAAAGGCATCAAAACAATATTTATAATATTCAAACTGGCTCTGCTCAACCTCATATATATCCAAGTCATATATCTAGTTTACCTATAACCGATTTGGATTATAAGAAAATTGAGAACTATACGGAAATAGTAAGCCCTATTTTTTCAACTATTACTAAAAATCATGTAGAAAATCAGCATTTACAGTCATTGCGTGATTGGCTTTTGCCTATGCTAATGAACGGTCAGGCTACCATCAATGACTGATACGGTAAATTATCGTTTACATTATTATTGATGTCTATTTTCTCATCAATCAATGATAAAATCCCGACCATTTTGTCTTGAATATCTTTATCTGGTAAATTTACTTCTATATTTCGCAAAGTATCTAATGTTACCGTTCTTTGAGAACAGCCAATAGCAAGTTTATCAACCAACTTATAAAATTGCGGGTTTAGCATTGTATAGTAAATAAATCTTGCATTAACATTTCTTTTTGGTCGCAAGATAGCAATATGTCGTTGAAAAACCATTTGTTTATCAAAATCTACATATACCGGTTTACCAAAAGAGCCAACAACCGAATACAAAATATCGCCCTTTTGTGCCTTCTTATTTTCATTCAATCCGTTATAGTAACTTTCAGGCACAAACATTGTGTCTTCAAAAGAAAGTTTGTTTTGTCCCGTAATATTAGATATTGTAATAAAAGGAACGCCACTATCACTTTTAGGTGGTGGTAAATGGTCGCCATCAGAAATAAATTCACAACAATCTATCAGTTTCTTAGTCTCCATCCTTTTCTCCTTATCCGATATATTTCCTATGTGCAATTTTAACATTGCTTTGTTTTACCATTGCATACTGCAAGGTCGTATCTATCTTTCTATGCCCCAAGAGCTGTTGTAGTTGCTCAATGGGCATTCCTTTGTCTATTGCCATAGTTGCAAGAGTACGCCTAAACTTGTGCGGATGTACCTTGTGCAGCCCTAATTGCTTTCCAAATTCTCTGAGTCTTGTTTCTATACCGCCAATTTTCAGCCTTTCGTGCGGTGCTTTCAGCGATACAAAAAGTGCCAAGTTGTCGTCGGTTCTGCTGTTTAAGTAATTTTGCAAATGTATCTTTGTCCTTGCGTCAAAATAGACCACTCGTTCCTTGTTTCCTTTACCGAACACGATACATTCTCGCTCGTTAAAATCAATATCATTTCTGTTAAGCAACACCATTTCGCCGACACGCATACCCGTTGAAGCCAGCATATCAATCATTGCCAAATCTCTCGGCTCGGTGCAGTTGTCCCTCATAAGCTCCAACGCTTCATCGGAGTATGTGTCTTTAATGTTTGTGCCGGTTTTGACCTTGTGTATTCGCCTAACAGGACTTTTCAGTATATAGTCCTCATCCTCAAGCCACGAAAAAAAGCTTGAAAGAATGCGGCGGATATTATCAATCGTAACCTTGCTTGATTTCTTCTTTTTCTGATACTCGGTCAGGTATCGCCTTATGTCGTTGGTGTCAATGTGCTTAACACTTTTGCCGATGGTCGCAATCATCATTTCGATAGTTGCTTTGTAGTATTTAAGAGATTTCTCGGAACAGCCCTCGATTCGCTTTGCTGATAGGAACAGTTCCATATAGTTCTGCTCCGAGATTTCTTTTTCATTTTCAATTTTTGTTACCTCATAATCAAAAAGTGTATGTTGCAATACCTCTTGCAAGCGTTCTGTCTGTGCGTTATTCAAGAAAGGTAACATAGCCTGAACAACATTTGTAATTAAATTTTGTTTCATTAGTCAATTCTCCTTTTATCTAACTTAGAGAACGACTACGGAGTGGGTAGTCCCCTGATTTAACTCTCGCCACCCACAAGAGTTATGGGATGTTGTTAAACGATAATTTACCATATCAGTCGCTGATAGTGGCTTGACCGTTCATTAACATAGGCAAAAGCCAGTCACGAAGTTTTCTTAATTGTTCTGTTTCACGAGCACAATTTTTTGCCTTAGTAATTAACGGTTCTGAAATTTTAGAATATTCATAAAGCAATTTGGGATTGCTCGGCATAGCGAAGCGATAGTTTTCAAGAACATCATTCCATTTTATGTATGGTTGTTGTGTTCCACTTGAGTGCTGTGTGGCGTACAGAATCGCATTGTCATCGTTTAAGACTTGATATGCATATCCGAGATACTCATCCACCTTTGGTTTTAAAACTAATGTAGTAGTTCTTGTAATTCCCGATTGTGCCGAAATACAAACACGATGGAAATAAACACGCATTGCTCCTAATAAAATATTGTTTTCTTCATATACTTGGAGACTTGAATTGGCTTCTGCTGCGGATAAACCGCCTGCGAATGTCATCGTTCGTTTTGGGATAACATCAATAGGTGTATAGTATGCGTCTGTTTGACAATCATCTCGGCTGATAGGCTTTCCAGACACGTTAAATATATCTTTAAGCTGTGCCACTTTCCAGTTTTCCGGGATATTACGCTTTAGTTGTTCATTCCAAACCATCTTACCGCCAGATGAGCAGTATGGCTTTCCATTTTCATCCGGAAAATCAAATTGTGTGAACCAGTAGTCGTAAATAAGCTTAGCTTGCTGCTCTAAATTATCGTTTACAGTAGAAGGAGAACCTATATGATGAGTGTTTCAGATTGGATAAGTATTATTTGTGCGGGAGTTGCTTTAATAGTCACGGTTATTATTGCAGTCCTGCAAATAAGACAAAGCAACCGTATGGAGAGGTTTGAAAAAAGGCAGGACAAGCGTGATGAGCAACGTCATCAAGAAAGTGTAAAAGCACAAGCAGTATCATTCATTTCTAAATATTATAAGGACAGAGGGCTTATTCCGTTATGTGCAATAGCCACGATGTATAATGATTTGTTTTATTACAATAGAGAGATGTATAGAGAATTTTGCTGTTGTACTAAAGAGGTTCAAAATAGAATTTTGGAATATTGTGATTTGGATTTACGAGTCAGTGAGTACAATATTTATGAAAAGTGTTTGGTTGCAATAGAAAGTGTGCTAAATAAACGCTTCCCTGATGATAAAAGTGTTTTTTACGATGGAGGGAAGTATTTTACTCGTAGCTTAGAATACTATGCTGATAAACCAATTCCACATCAAGAGTTTGAATATCAAAATCATATTACAGATGTTTTGGCTAATGCGTTTAACAGCAATGACAAAAAGGAAACACCAATTCAGCAGTTGTCGGTGGAATATAGTTTTGGAAGTTGCAAAGAAATAGAGGCGTGCCAGTTGGTTACTGTTATAGCAGAGTTTGCAGCAATCTATGGGAATAAAAATAAAAACATTGATAAATCATACGGTTCTCCGGGAGGATACGATGGAGAAGTTATAGAAACAATGGAAGATTTATTCCTTTTAGCCTTATTTGAAATATATACAAATTGTGTTTTATAAATTGAATTATAAGGTAAGTAAAAATGATTTTTCGGAGAGGATAAACGAATGGCATTTGATTTTAAGAAAGAATACAAAGAGTTCTATATGCCAAAGAACAAGCCACAGATTGTGACAATTCCAAAGGCAAATTATATAGCCGTAAGAGGTAAAGGCAATCCGAATGAAGAAGGCGGGGAATATAAAGCTGCGATTAGCGTTTTATATGCGGTTGCCTATACTCTAAAAATGAGCTATAAGACAGATTATAAAATAGAAGGCTTTTTTGAATATGTTGTACCGCCACTTGAGGGCTTTTGGTGGCAGGATAATGTTGAGGGTGTAGATTATACCAATAAATCAGCTTTCAACTGGATTTCAATTATTCGTCTGCCGGATTTTATTACAAAGAAAGATTTTGACTGGGCGGTGCAAACTGCTTCAAAAAAGAAAAAGATTGACTGCTATGTTGCTGAGTTCCTAAGCATTGACGAAGGCTTGTGCGTACAGATAATGCATATAGGTGCTTTTGATGATGAGCCAGAAACAGTGGCACTGATTGATAAATATCTTGAAGAAAATGGCTATGTAAATGATTTTACTGATGAACGGCTTCATCACGAAATTTATTTATCAGACCCAAGAAAAACTGCACCAGAAAAATGCAAAACGGTAATAAGACACCCGATAAAGAAAGCATAAGCTGCTTCGAAATGAGTTATAATAATGAATGTGAAATTTGGATTTTCGTATATAGGTTTAATATTTTTATTGATGTTAATGCTGCCCAGTATTGTATGGAATACACTTAAATCATAAAAAAGAAATAGAAGACAAATACTATTGATGAGTGATGTATAAAAATTATGGAAAAAACTATGAAGCGAGGTGGTGGATATGGAAAAAGACCCATTTAAAGAATATTTGAGAGAGTCTGAACCGGATAAAGCGCATAAGGGCTATGTCTGGAGTACGGCAATCGGACTACAGGCAGTGGATAGACTTAAAACCTCTAAATATTTGGTTGATACGGCTATTCAGAATATTGAAGGTAAAATTACGATGAAAGAGGCACAGAGTCTTATCGACAGCTACTATAAAGAAAGACCAGTTTATTTGTCGGATGATGAGCGTACTGAAGAAGCGGATAAGGTTTCACTACATATTGTAGAAATTCTTTCTGAAACAGCATTTTCATTTTCTCCAAATGAATATATAGCCATTCATCGTAAACTTTTTCAAGGAGTTTATAAACACGCAGGAATGCTCATGTACGGTAGAGAAGCACAAAGCAAAACAAGGATAGCCAGCCC
>ENA-OPVL01001809-OPVL01001809.1-human-gut-metagenome-genome-assembly--contig:-NODE-1809-length-12399-cov-13.416397_pt1 | contig 12399 bp, 9 predicted proteins | sample MGYA00241496_ERZ501984 | MGnify/ENA primary metagenome ERZ501984 (study PRJEB25962, sample SAMEA2042986) | human gut metagenome | biome: human gut; feature: human-associated habitat; material: faeces... | reverse complement strand
CCCCGACCTTTTGGTCCGTAGCCAAACGCTCTATCCAGCTGAGCTAAACGCACATCTTTGTTGCTTTTCCTTTGTGATATTTCGTATCACCGCTGCAACAATATGTATGATACTCTAAGACCTATAAAATGTCAAGGGTTTTTTGAAAGTTTTTTTATTTTTTTTCAAAAATATTTTTTATTGTTATTTTTGATGCAAAAGCAACAGTTTTCTAGTTTCTTCTCAGTGCCTCGATGGGGCTGAGTTTGGCTGCTTTTCTTGCCGGGTAGATTCCGAAGAATACACCTACTGCACAGGAGAACAATGTTGCCGCCAGGATAGTTCCCAGACTGATCCCTGGTGTGATGGTGGTTCCCATGCTGCTGCCGATCACCGCACAGATCACATGTCCCCCTGCGATGCCAAGGACAATGCCGATCAGGCCACCCATGATGGTCAGGATCGCTGCCTCAGCAAGGAACTGAAGCATAATGGAAGAAGTCTTTGCCCCAAGGGATTTACGGATACCGATCTCTCTGGTGCGCTCTGTGACGGACACCAGCATGATGTTCATAACACCAATACCGCCTACCAGAAGGGAAATTCCCGCAACAAAAGAAATAAATGCGGTGACCATTCCAAGCATCTGGTTCATGGATTTCATGATATCCTGGAAACTCTGTACCTGGAAATAATCGTCTCCGGCACAATGATGGCGTCTTTCCAGAAGATTTACGATCCGGTCTGCCACCACCTGGGAATCCAGATTTTTGTCTGCCTGAACTGTGATCTGATAGAACTCACCGGTACTTCCTGTAAAATCGTCCATGGCCGTATAAGGCACGTTAATGGACACAGGCATACCGTCATAAGTGTAGCTGACAAAAGTACCGTTCTCCTTCTGCGTGGTAACTCCGCAGATACGAAATGTCTTGGTCAGATCATAACAGGTGACATCCAGTGTCATTCCCACGACATCATCCGTTCCAAAAAGCCGCTTCGCGTCGGCATCTGAGATCACACAGACATTTTTTCCCTCTTCAACCTCTTTCTGTCCGAAGTAACTTCCATACTTCACAGAAGCATTGTCCACCAGTTTGGCGTCCTGCGCCTCACCGGTTACTGTAAGATTAAAATCGCCTTTTCCGGTTACTGTCTCTCCTGTATAGGAATCTGAAACATTAACACCTTCCACACCATCCAGATCCCGGACCGCATCAATATCCTCAGGCTGGATCCAGACATCATCTGCGGTGGCATCATCGCTGCAGTACACCGCAATCTGGCCGCCGCCGATATCATCGATCTCACTGTTCATCTGATTCTTGGTTCCTTCACCGATGGAAACAATGGCGATCACCGATGCAATACCGATAATGATACCCAGCATGGTAAGAAACGATCTTCCCTTATTTGCCATGATGTTGTGGATCGCCATTTTGATGTATTCATAAATATTACTCATTGGCAGTCTCCCCTGTCTCTGCTGCACTGTCACCATCTGCAGGTGCTGCTTCTGCCGTCATTCCCTCTTCCAGAGAACCCAGATCCTCGATGACCTCATCGCCTGCTTTGATTCCATCTGTGATCTCAACAGAATCCTCAGAACTGATTCCTGTAGTGATGTCCTGTCTTGTGATCACGCCGTCTTTCAGTACATAACAGAAAGAGCCATCTTTACCAATATTTACCACTCCTGCCGGAAGTGTTACTACATTTTCAGCCTTTTCCGCATAGATCTTCACCTTTGCGTCAACGCCGAGGAAAATATCTTTATCCGGTTTATCAATACTGACAGTAGCTGCGATCAGAGTAGATCCCTTCTCGTTTGTTGTAGCAATATGGCTGATCTTCGTTACCTTGCCGGTATATTTCTTATCACCGATGGTAATATCCGCAGTCTGGCCTTCTTTTACCTTTGCATAATCATACTTGGATACATTGATGTCCACACTGACTTTATCTGTGTTCTGCAGGGTAAAAAGCTCCATTCCCTGTGTCACTGCTGCTCCCTGCTGCACTGCAGACTTGGAAATAACGCCGTTAAAATCTGCCGTGATACCTTTTTTTCCTTCCGCAACAAGTTCTTTTGCAGATTTGGCATCCAGTTCTGTAAGATTATTGCTGACTCTCAGCTTCTCTTTTTCTTCCTTTGTAAGGCTGGTAGAATCTGCCTCTGCAATGGATTTCTGTGTGGCAAGATCGGACTGAAGATCTGCCAGATCAGAACTTGCCTGATCAATGGCATTCTCAATTCCTGAAGTATCCACAGATGCACCTGTGGAAGCAGCGGATGCACTTCCCTGGTCTGTCAGATCCTGTCCATCGTCCTGTGTTCCGTCTGTAACAAAATCTTCCCCTCCGGCACTGCTGTAATCCGAATATTCCGGCATTTTCGGCTGAGCCGCCTTTTTATCCTCGTAAGCTTCTTTTGCCTCCTGGCAATTGATCTCGGCCTGGCTTCTTGTGTTCTCCGCTTCGTCCAGTGCCTGCGCGTTCTCATCACTCTGGTCTGCCTGCCACTGGGCAAAAGCCATCTGATAATTATTATCTGCCTGGTTATACTCGCCCTGGGCCTTAATATAGGCGGCATTCAGCTCGCCCAGTTCCTTCTGATACTGGGGAAGCGTTTCATTCTGATATGTAGTAAGCGCCTCTGCATATGCTCTCTGGATTTCCGCTTCCTGGGCTGCCTGAGCATCGGCTTTTGCCTGGGCTTCCGCCTGAGCCTGGGCCTGTGCGTCTGCTGCTGCCTGCGCCTGCACAGATGCCAGCTGAGATTTCAGTGATGCCAGATAGTTCTGCTTATCTTTCACCTGCTGCTCCAAACTGGAAACTTTTGATTTGGCATTATTCTGCTTCTGCTGTGCCTCATCAGATTTATTGATGGAATTTTTGTAATCATACTCTCCGGATTTCACATTCAGTTCTGCCTTCTGATTATCTCTCTCCAGATCTTTCAGCTCAAATTCCACAAGTTTTGTACCCTTTGAGACGGAATCCCCTTCTGCAAAAGATACTTTTTTTATCTGTGCGTTTACCGGTGAATAAAAAGTTTTCTGTTCATCACTGACCACCGTTCCGGTTGCATCCACAATTTCTTCCACATCTCCGGTCTCCGCCTTTGTAACCGAAACCTGAGGAAGCTGTGCCTCGCCGCGGCTTCCTCCTGATACTGCGTAAAAACCGCCTGCCACAACTGCCACTGCCGCTACACCGATTACAATCTTTTTTCCTTTTTTCATTTCTGTTAAGCCTCCTCGACGAATTCCTCATTAATCATATCTGATTCAATTTTTCCATCCATGATACGAACCACCCGTTTGGCCTGAGCCGCGATTCCATTATCATGGGTGATCAGGATCAACGTTTCTCCGGATCTGTGCATTCCCTTCAGAATCTCCATAATTTCCCTGCTGGATGCAGAATCCAGATTTCCGGTAGGTTCATCCGCCAGAATTACAGGGGGCTTGGCCGCAATCGCTCTTGCAATGGCCACACGCTGCTGCTGTCCGCCCGACATTTCGTTTGGCTTATGATCCATACGCTTCTCAAGTCCGACTTTTTTGAGGGATTCCACAGCAAGCTTTCTTCTTGTTTTCCGGTCGATCCCACGATAGATAAGAGGAAGCTCCACATTTTCTATTGCGGTAAGATTCGCGATCAGGTTAAAACCCTGAAAGATAAATCCGATCTCTTTATTTCGAACCACCGAGAGATCATTATCTTTCATTGTGGATACGTCTGTTCCATTCAGATAATATTTCCCGGAGGTGGGAACATCCAGACAGCCCAGCATGTTCATAAATGTAGATTTTCCGGAACCGGACTGTCCGATAATTGCCACAAATTCACCTTTATGTATTTCCAGATTCACATGATCCAGCGCCCGCACTTCATTTTCTCCGGGATTGTAAACTTTGCACAGATCCACTACCCGTACCAATGCTTCTTCCATAATTAAACTACTCCTTCTAAAGTAAACCAGTCTCAGGCAAGCTCTATCCACTGCTTATTGCTTTTCGCAACCCCGCAGGGGACTTACTTGATTTGGTTAAAAAATACAGAGCGAAGTCTGCAGGGGATACTGCTGTTTATCGGCGGAATGATCCGCACCCAAACAGCAGCAGGCAGACTGCTCTGTCCTTTCCGGGAAAACCCCGCTCATTGATCTGTAACGAAAAGATCACCGGAATGTCTTCAGAACTGACGCATTTTTATGCATCAAGTAAAAATGCCTTATACGCTTTATATGCCTCATACACGTCCGCCTTGCTGGTAACTTCCCACGGAGCATGCATACTCAGCACAGCCACGCCACTGTCAATGACTTCCATTCCGTAAAGCGCCGCAATATAAGCGATGGTTCCGCCGCCGCCAAAATCGACTTTTCCAAGCTCTGCTGTCTGAAAAGCGACATCATGATCATCAAAGATCCTGCGTACTCTCGCCACATACTCTGCATTGGCATCGTTGGAACCGGATTTTCCTCTTGCTCCGGTGAACTTGTTGAGAACAATACCGCGTCCCAGATATGCTGCGTTCTTTTTCTCAAAAGCCTCTGCATAGGCCGGATCATAACCTGCGCTCACGTCAGAAGAAAGCATGCTGGAATTACGAAGTGCGCGTCTCAGGGCAAGCTCGGAATAGCATCCCATTCCATCCAGAAGCTCTGCCACACTGTTCTCAAAAAATCTGGACTGCATACCTGTAGCACCAACGCTTCCAATCTCTTCCTTATCTACAAGGAGACAACAGCCGGTACGCTTCGGTGTCTCTTCCATCTCCAGCATTGCCGCAAGGGAAGTATAGGCGCATACGCGGTCATCCTGTCCGTATGCCGCGATCATACTGCGGTCAAGTCCACAGTCTCTGGCTTTTCCTGCCGGAACGATCTCCAGCTCTGCAGAAAGAAAATCTTCCTCTTCAATACCATATTTCTCATTCAGGATATTCAGAACATTCTGTTTCACAGCATCTTTTTTCTTATCATCCGGAAGATCCGCAAGAGGTCTGCTGCCGATCAGGATATCCAGATTCTCGCCCTCAATAACCTCAGCCGCCTTCTTCTGGAGCTGTTTTCCGGAAAGGTGGATCAGAAGATCAGTGATGTAAAGTACCGGATCTTCCTCATCCTCACCAATGCTGACCGCCACAACACTGCCGTCCTTCTTTGCAACAACACCATGCATGGCAAGTGGAAGTGTCACCCACTGATATTTCTTCACACCGCCATAATAATGAGTATCCAGATAAGCAAGGTCTGTATCCTCATACAGCGGATTCTGCTTCACATCCAGCCTCGGTGAGTCAATATGTGCACAGAGAATGCTCATGCCTCCGGAAAGTTCTTCATATCCTACATGAAACAGAGCAATAATCTTCTTCATTCCTACCGCATAAACCTTATCACCGGCTTTGATCTTCTCGCCTTTTTTGATCTTGGACTCAAGGGATTCGTATCCGGCAGCTTCTGCTTCCTTCACGATCTCTGCGACACATTCACGCTCTGTTTTTCCTTTATCCAGAAATTCTCTGTAGGCTTTCGCAAGCTTCTCCATTTCTGCCTCTTCTGCTTCCTTATAGGAGAGCCACGCATTTCTTCTTTCCATCTTCATGTTCCACCTTTCTTTATAATTTCTGACAGATACCGTTTCTCATCATATTATCTGCAATCTGTCTACTATTATAGGTCAAACACTTATGAATTTCCACCGCAATTGATGTTCTTTACAAAATCTTTATGATTCGTTATAGTAGTTCTTAAGAATTGGTCCTGTCTGACCTGGCCAGGGCAAAGGAGGAATCAACATGCAATCATCTGCTCAGTTAAAAGAGCTTCTTCACAGCATCAACCGCAAAAGCTATCCCGCATACAAGTCCCTGCGAGGTGCATACCAGTTTGACCGTTATATTTTATCCATTGACCACGTACAGGGAGATCCTTTTGCCTCTCCGTCTCATATCAGCGTGAAACTTTCCCACCGGGACACCAAATTTCCGGAAGAATATTATAAGGATTCCCTGACCCGCATCACGCTGGGGGATTTTCTGAACCGCCAGTTTGAACAGCAGGTAAATCATTATACCTTCCGTGCAAAAGGATCCGGAAAAAGCGGCCTGATCTCAGTCAGTCACTGTGGTCAGGAGGTTCTTGCACGTACCGCCTGCGAGATTACGGAAAAAGGCATCACTGCCCGTTTTTTCATTGGTTTCCCGGCCAATGGCAGAACCATCAACTCCCCCGAACTGGAAAAAATCCTCTTCGATTTTCTCCCGGTCTGCGTGCATAAAGCGTTCTTTTACCGGAACCTTGATGCCGACCGTCTGAAAGAAGCGATCGAGCTTGCCGAAGACCAGGAATATATCCGCCGGGAACTTGCGAAGCGTTCCCTGGCTGCCTTTGTAAACGATGGGGCCATCCTTCCCAGGGAAAGCGGCATCTCTTCCCGCCCGATGAAAAATTCCGTTCCCTTTGTTTCTCCGGAAAACCTGCGGATTTCCATGGATCTGCCCCACAGAGGAACCATCACAGGCATGGGCATTCCCTGCGGCATCACATTGATCGTAGGCGGCGGCTACCATGGCAAATCTACCTTGCTTAACGCACTGGAACTGGGTATTTACAACCATATTTCCGGTGATGGCCGTGAATATGTCATTACCGATTCCTCTGCCCAGAAGCTCCGCTCTGAGGATGGCCGTTTTATCAAAGACGTAGATATTTCTCTTTTTATCAACGATCTTCCAAACAAAAAAGACACCCTCTGCTTTTCTACAGAGGATGCCAGCGGCAGCACTTCCCAGGCTGCCGGGATCGTGGAAAGTATGGAAGCCGGAAGTAAAGTGTTTCTTCTTGACGAGGATACTTCTGCCACCAACTTTATGGTACGGGATTCTTTCATGCAGCGTGTGATCTGCAGGGAAAAAGAGCCCATCACTCCATTTCTGGAACGTGCACGGGATCTCTATGAAAAGGCAGGGATCTCCACCATTCTGGTTGCAGGAAGTTCCGGAGCATTTTTCCACATTGCGGATACTGTGATCCAGATGGATAATTATCATCCCGTGGATATCACAGAAATTACCGGAAAGCTCTGTCAGGAATATCCTCTCTCAGACGTTGAAACACCTGCGTTCCGTCTGCCGGAAAGCCATCGCATCATGACCAGGTCCAAAGCGGCTCCATCCCGCCACAGCCGTCCCGGACAGCCGGAAAGACTGAAAACCAAAGTTCATGGCAAAGACGGCTTCTCTCTTGGAAAAACCGAAGTAGACCTCCGCTATGTGGAGCAGCTGATCGACTCCGAGCAGACAGCATCTCTGGCATTGCTTCTGAAGTATGCCTGTGAACATCTCATCGACGGAAAACGTACTCTGCCGGAGATCGTCACTTATCTGGATTCCCAGCTGAAAAAACAGGGATTATCATTCTTCTCGGAAGGAAGTTATATTTCATGTGGTTATGCCATGCCCCGGATCCAGGAGATCTATTCCTGTTTCAACCGTTACAGAAGACCGTAACTGCCCTCTGCATCCACACGACCAGTAATCTTAACAAAACAAAAAAACGTTGCCGGTTAACATTGGAAACTTTTATCTCCTCTGTCATCCGGCAACATTTTTCTGTAAATCAAAACCACCGTCCTGTCGGCTCTGTCTTGCCAACGGAACGGTGGTTTATCTTCATACATATTTTAGGGAAAGGAAAGAGTTTTTCTTAAGAGCTTCTGTTCTCTTAAGATGTTTATATCATACAGGATAAATGTGAGAGAAATTTGTACAATTTCTAATAAATTTATAAATTTTATTAACGAAGTCTAATCATTTCCCAAAATAATCCTGTCGGCCGTTATTTTCTGTCGTATTCCGGAAAATTCCCGAAATATTACAGCCGTCTTTTTTCATCCTTAATCATGTCTCTGCTCTTTGTTATCATAGGTCTCACAGAATCTGGCAGCAAAAGACGGCGGCTCCTGATGAGCATACAGATGTGAAATATCACCAAAAGAACTCATACGGAAGGATGCGATTCCTTTTCTTCGCTCTTCCGTCACAATAGTGCTCACCGATGATGGCGCCGCACAGAAATTCTGCAGCATTACCAGTGGAGAAATGCTGAGAAGATAACTGATCAGCACACAGCTTACTCCGAAATGACAGAAAAATACAAGGGTATCCTCGTTGGCTTTTTCCGCTCTGTAGTAATGGCCCTCACGCACATAACCATGTTCTGCCAGAACTTTATCAAAATTCTGTGTGACCCAGTCATACTCTTCTTTCATTTTTCCTTCTCGCAGGATATCATTATCCCACCAGCGGTCAAAGCTGTAGAAATTCTCGATCTTTGTCCAGTCCTCAGGAAGCCAGTCCCAGGGAATGATCTTTTCTCCGTGCACATCCGGTCTTCTGATCTTCACATCAAATTCTCTGAGCCACTTGCATTCTGTGGCTGTTCTTCCGTTTTTCTTAAGTGTGCAGGATGCGGTATCCTTTGCTCTTCCAAGTGGCGAGACATAAAAATCCCTGACATCAAGAGCAGCGATCTTCTCGGAAAGGAATTCCGCCTCTTTCCAGCCCTTTTCGGTCAGGGAATCTATTGTGTAATCCGGGTCGCCATGTCGTATAAAAAGTAATTTCATCTTTCTGATATCCTCCATTTTATAACCTGGATTTCCATTATATTCTTATTTTTTCAGTTGTCAATTCCTGATGTCCTCTGTGGCAGATCTTTTTAAGCCTGATCTGCAGCATTTTCTTTTACAGATTCCTGCTGTTCTCTCAGCTCATGAACTGCTCTCTTCAGTGCCTGAAAGCTCTCTTCACTGATAATATGCTCAATCCTGCAGGCATCATGAAGTGCTGTTTTTTCGTGCACTCCCAGCATCATCAGCCAGGATGAAATCAGCTGGTGGCGTTCGTATACTTTGTCTGCGATCTTATGTCCTTCTTCTGTCAGGCGGATATCTCCGTTATCTGCTACTGTGATGAGATTTTTCTGGCGGAGATTCTTCATGGCAACGCTGACACTTGGTTTCTTAAAGCCCATTTCTGTCGCAATATCCACGGCTCTTACAAGCGAACTCCTATTTCCAAGAATCAGGATCGTCTCCAGATAATCTTCCGATGATTCATTTGATCTCATTCTGTTTACACCTCCCTCGGTTTGTTAAAACTAACCAAGTTAATCATAGCATACTTTGAGCAAATGAGCAATGGTTTTCACAGAAAAAAAGCCTGACAGCTCAAAGCTGCCAGGTCTTTACTGCTTTCTGCTTATTTCTTCTGCAACTGCCAGGAAACTCTGACAGGAACAGATCTTCAGCATCCTGAAAATTTCCATAAACTTTTCTTTTGAATAATCTCCTCTGAGCAGTTCACTGTATCCCTGTAATTTCGTCTCTGCCAGAATATGTACCAGATCACTATCCACTTCTTTTCCACATTTTTTCTGAAGATTTTCCCGGAGGAACTGTTCCATTCTTATACAGGTATCTTCCCGGAAATTGTCATATCGAGTTCCTTCCGCTCCATCCATAAGGATTCTTGCGATATCCCGGTTTTCCCAGATAAATTCCATAAGAATTCTGTCATATTCTTCTGGCTGCAGCTGTTTTTCCCGATTGGAAAAATCTCCGGTAAGCTCTTTGAGCTTTTCCACCGTTTCTTTCACAATCTCCTCAAAAAGAGCTGCTTTGCTTTCAAAAAAGAAATATAGTGCTCCCGTAGTCACATCTGCCTTTTTGCAGATCGCACGAAGAGAAGCCTTCAGAAATCCCCTGTCTCTGAATTCTTCCTTTCCCGCTTCCAGAAGTCTGCTCCGCACAGCATTTTCTGTTTTTTCCATATTGTACGCACTCCATAATTTTTCCTGTTTTATCCGCATACAGGAAAACTCCGCTTGTTTCTGACCAGCTGTTAATTTTTTAGCAATCTGATCTCACTGGTATTTTACCGTAAATTACTCAAAAAAGAAAGTACTGATACATAAAATATTTGACCCAAATCAGTGAAGCATCATCGGAGAATCCCCACGCTCTGTGACGATCTCATAACCAACCGACTCCACACGTCTGGAAAGGCATCCCCTGCATTCCGCAGCTTCCTCTCCTGTGCAGATCTTGTTATCGTAAAGTTCATACTGCTTACGGTTCTTCACCGGGGAAAGATTTGGCATTACTACATTGGCACCTGCCTGAAAACCTTTTTCCCTGCCTCTCGGGTCCAGAGTTCCCAGAGCTGTGGTTGCCGGAAGAAGTACCTGTGGCAGCATGATCCGGATGACAGACAAAAGAAACAGTGTCAGATCCACACTTCCCGCAGGTTCCTCTGCAAATTTCGTATCATGGTGGGGAATAAACGGTCCGATTCCCACCATATGAGGGTTCAGCTCTTTCAGAAAAACAAGATCATCCGCCAGATATTCCATCGTCTGCCCCGGAGCCCCTACCATAAAACCTGCTCCGATCTGATATCCAAGCTCCTTCAGATCATAAAGACATTGTTTCCGGTTTGCAGAACTTAAATTTTCCGGATGGAGGTAACGGTAATGTTCTTCATTGGCTGTCTCATGACGGAGTAAATAACGGTCTGCCCCAGCTTCTTTAAACTTCTGATAACTTTCTTTTGATTTCTCCCCAATAGACAGTGTAATGGCACAGTCCGGATATCCCTGTCTGATGGACTGGATGATGTCCACCATTCGATCATCATTAAACCATGGATCTTCTCCTCCCTGCAGCACAAATGTCCGAAAGCCCAGCTCATGCCCGTTTTCACAGCACATAAGGATTTCTTCTTTTGTAAGGCGGTAACGGCTGACATTCTTGTTTGAACGGCGGATTCCGCAGTAATAGCAGTCATTCCTGCAGTAATTGGTAAATTCGATCAGACCTCGTGTATATATTTTATTTCCAAAATATTTCTTCTGGATACGGACAGCTTCTTCCCGAAGCAGACGAACCGAATCCGGATCCTGATATAAATGCAGAAGTTCCGGATATTCTTCCCTTGTCAGCTGTCCCTCTTTTATAAATTTTTCAACGATCCCCATACTTTATCGCCCTTCTCTTTTATTTACAGAATTATCTATAGAAAATATTTTATCATAAAAAATCTGAACATTCTATAAAAAGAACAGCTTTTGCAAAAACAATCAAAGTGTCAGGAATAAAAAAACAGATACTGCACAGTACGGGTATACTTGCAATATCTGTTTTTACGGGATATTCGGATTTTATTTGATCAGATCTTTTACAACCTCACCGGCAATGATCAGTCCTACTACGGATGGCACGAAAGCGTTGCTTCCCGGTACCTGACGACGCTGGGTACATTTTCCTTTCGTTCCAGGAGGACAGATGCAGTGAGATTTACAACTGATCGCCATGTCATCAATAGGAGTCATTGGTTTTTCCTGTGAATAAACAACTTTCAGCTTTTTAATTCCACGTTTTTTCAATTCGCGACGCATAACCTTTGCCAGCGGGCAGACAGATGTCTTATAAATATCTGTCACCATAAAACCGGTAGGATCCATCTTATTTCCGGCGCCCATAGAGCTGATGATCGGTGTTCCTGAAGCCTTTGCCTGCTCTACAAGCATCAGTTTTCCAGTTACAGTATCAATCGCATCGACCACATAATCATACTGGGAAAAATCAAAGGAATCTGCTGTCTCCGGCACATAGAACGTCTTGTGGATATTTACAACTGCATCCGGATTGATTTCAAGGATACGGTCTCTGGCCACATCAACTTTATATTTTCCTACAGTCTTTCTTGTCGCATAAATCTGGCGATTGATATTGGTAAGGCATACTTTGTCATCATCGATCAGATCCAGTGTTCCAACACCGCTTCTTACCAGGGCTTCTACCGTATATCCGCCTACACCGCCAATTCCAAATACTGCAACTCTGGAATTTTTCAGCTTTTCCATTCCTTCTTTTCCAATTAATAATTCTGTTCTTGAAAACTGATTCAGCATTTTCTGATTTCTCCTTATATTCTTTCCATGTATATTGTACCGACAACAAAGTCCCCCTCCACAGCTTATTGCTTTCCACAATAGAAGCAGGGGACTTACTTGATTCAGTTAATCGGACAAAATAATTCGTTTTATAACTGTCAGGATTCTATCATGGGAAAATAACCTTGTCAATATCCCTACCAACACACTAGGAATATTTTCCCATTTCTGTCAATAAATCTTATGGCACAAAAAAAGATTCCCGAAAATAGGAATCTTACTGATACTGCGGGTAGCCGGACTTGAACCGGCACGGAGTTGCCCCCGAGAGATTTTAAGTCTCTTGTGTCTGCCTATTCCACCATACCCGCATATTCAATTAAATTGTTCAAAAATGGGGCCTATAGGGCTCGAACCTATGACCCTCTGCTTGTAAGGCAGATGCTCTC
>ENA-OPVL01001804-OPVL01001804.1-human-gut-metagenome-genome-assembly--contig:-NODE-1804-length-12430-cov-2.371394_pt1 | contig 12430 bp, 10 predicted proteins | sample MGYA00241496_ERZ501984 | MGnify/ENA primary metagenome ERZ501984 (study PRJEB25962, sample SAMEA2042986) | human gut metagenome | biome: human gut; feature: human-associated habitat; material: faeces... | reverse complement strand
TTTACAACCAGAGTAGTCAAAGCTTCGCTGTCCACATCTTCTGCGATAACCAGCAAAGGACGTCCGCTCTGTACAGCCGGTTCCAGAATAGGCAGGAAATCTTTCAGGTTAGAAATCTTCTTGTCATAGATCAGGATATACGGATGTTCCATCACGCATTCCATCTTCTCTGTATCTGTTACAAAGTAAGCTGACAAGTAACCACGGTCGAACTGCATACCTTCTACTACACCGATAGTAGTATCTGTACCTTTAGCTTCTTCGATAGTGATCACACCGTCCTTGGAAACCTTGCGCATTGCATCTGCAATCAGTTTACCGATCACCGGATCATTGTTCGCAGAAATTGTTGCAACCTGTTCAATCTTATCATAGTTATCGCCTACAGTTTCAGCCTGTGACTTGATAGATTCAACAACCTTGGCAACTGCTTTATCGATACCGCGTTTCAGATCCATCGGGTTTGCACCGGCAGTTACATTCTTCAAACCTACGCCTACAATAGCCTGAGCCAGAACAGTTGCAGTAGTTGTACCATCACCGGCATCGTCACCAGTCTTTGAAGCAACAGACTTCACAAGCTGTGCACCTGTGTTCTGGAACGGATCGCTCAATTCCACTTCTTTAGCAACAGTTACACCATCCTTTGTAATGTGAGGAGCACCGAATTTCTTTTCGATGATCACGTTACGACCTTTCGGGCCCAGAGTTACTTTTACTGCATTTGCCAGTGTGTCGATACCTTTCTTCAATTGGTCGCGGGCATCGATATTGAATAATATTTCTTTTGCCATAACTATATTTACATTTTAACGATTTACAATTTACAAATTAACCTAAAACAGCGAGCACATCGCTTTGACGCATGATGAGGTACTTGGTTCCTTCAACTTCCAGTTCAGTACCGGCATACTTGCCATACAGCACTGTGTCACCAACCTTCAACACCATTTCTTCGTCTTTTGTTCCGTTGCCTACTGCAATAACTTCACCTTTCAAAGGTTTCTCTTTCGCTGTATCAGGAATAATGATACCGCCAATTGTCTTTTCTTCTGCAGGTGCAGGGAGTATCAGCACTCTGTCTGCTAATGGTTTAATGTTCATAATCTTTTTGTTTTATATGTTATACATTTGTTATAATGGTAATTTTGCTTTAAACAAGCGATAAACAACTTACGAAAACCGTGCCAAACGAACAAGCTGATTGTTTGGCAGACAAAGGCTGACAAAATGGCAAAGTATACAACAATATTTGCTATCTTTGCAGCCTCAAAAATGATTTGACTTATGAACGCAATATGGATAGTCCTCCCCATTCTTACCTTATTGATGTTTGAACTGGGACTGACATTACAAACCGAAGACTTTAAACTGTTCCGCAAACGCCCCCGCCCCATTATTGCCGGGCTGGCAGGCCAAATCATCCTACTGCCGATGCTGGCATTTGCTTTAGGACATGTCTTCCAGCTCGAACCTCTGTTCTTTATCGGCATCATACTCATAGCCTGCTCGCCAGGCGGCAGCTCATCCAACATCTTCTCCATGATAGCCAAAGGAGACGTAGCATTGTCCGTGTCACTGACGGCATGTAGCAGCATTATTACGCTGTTCACTATCCCCGTGATTATGGAATTCGCCACACACTTTGTAGACAGCAATCTGGACATAGATATCCATCTCCCCGTAGGCAGCCTTATCATGCAGAACCTGGTTCTGATGTTTCTTCCCATTGTAGCCGGCATATTCACGAAGCGCTACCGTCCGCAAATGGCAGAAAGGATTCATAAGATATTGTCCAAGACAGCCTTTCCCGCACTTATCCTGCTGGCAACCATCTTCTTCATACAGCACCATGCTACCATCACCGGCCAATTCGGCAAACTGGGCCTCTGCATCTCCATTCTTATCCTGCTGGCTATGGGAGGCGGCGTAGTGCTATCGAAGTCCATGCGCCTCAACCGGAAAGAACAACGTACACTCATTATAGAAATCGGTATGCAGAATGCCGCACAAGCAATTGCTGTTGCCAGTAGTCCGTTTGTATTCAACAATGACATTATTGCAATACCTGCCATTATCTACGCACTGGTAATGAATGTTATTCTGCTGATTTATGTGGGAGTGGTGAAGCGGCAAAGATAATCTTCCAACCGGTATCTCCCCTTCTTCTGTGTCGCTTTTCCATACTGTATCACTTTCCGGGGGCAAAAATGCAAACAAGCCATACAATGAATGCACTGCTTTCCCCACACCGGATGCCCATCCACCAACCGGATATTACCTACCGGACAAGATTTGCCGCATATTCCGCAAGAGATACAGCCTTCATCTACATGGAAACTCCTTGTACCAATGACAAAACGGACAAACAAAGGATTCACGACATACGTTTTCAGCCAGGCAGCACTGCCCTCATGCACATTCCAGACCCTCTTCCGTGCAATGACATCTTCGGCAATCGAAGCGACAGCATGCCGTGCGTTCTCTATCTTCTTACGGCAAAGCGCCCCATCGTCCAAATTGAACATCGGTACGTAGGTATTGGGCATTGCAACAGACCAGGCAGCATCCAACGGAAAATGTTCCGCCAGGCGGTTCATTCCCTTTCCCATATCGTCCCCGCATGTACACACGGCATAACGGTAACAGCAGTCCGGCAACCGGAGCTGCGACAAAAAATCAATCAAGACACGGGGTGCATACCATGAGTGTACCGGAAAAACAATACCCAGTCTGTCAGCTGTCGACAGCCCTGCGGGTATCGAGCCTTGCTTAAGGCAATCAACAATGCTGACGGCAGTATCATGCATAGCCTCTGCAAGCAATTCTGCAATCCAGCGTGAGTTTCCGGTTGCGGTAAAATAAAGTATCATCGGCAATATGTTTTGCCGACAAAGGTAGTGATTTGACTTGAATTCCTTCTATTCCAGCAGCTCTTCTATGGAATAATTTTCCCAGAACGCTTTTGTAGAATGTACCAATGAACTGCCCATATAGAGCAGGAACAATGCCGCTATGACAATCATCAGGAAACTGACGAGGGCATTGTGTTTTTCTTGCTTAAGCTCAACAGAAACCATAAGAACCTCCTTTTTTGTCAGTACAAAGATAAATGCAGGATGTTTCATTTTTCCTACGCCACTATTACAAATACCTATATTTGTGCCATAAATATACAAAAAAAGGAGCAATTTTGTGCTCCTTTTTAAATGTATTTCAGTTTTTATTATTTCAGTTCGCTAACCAGCTCTTGGGGAGTGACCATTTTCTGCTCTCCGGTCTCCATGTTTTTCAATGTCACCTTACCTTCATTCATTTCATTCTCACCCACCAGGGCCACAAACGGGATGGCTTTGGAGTTCGCATACCCCATCTGTTTCTTCATCTTGCTTGCATCGGGGAAAATCTCGGCACGGATGCCTGCCGCACGCACTTCAGTCAATACATTCATTGAGAATGCGGCCTCTTTCTCACCAAAGTTGATAAACAGTAACTGAGTACCGTTCACCGCTTCTTTCGGATAAAGGTCAAGCTGGTTCAGCACATCAAAGATACGGTCTGCACCGAACGAGATACCGACACCACTGACACCGGACATACCGAATACACCCGTCAAGTTGTCATAGCGTCCTCCACCAGTAATACTGCCGATTTGCACATCCAGCGCCTTTACTTCGAAGATGGCACCGGTATAGTAATTCAAGCCACGGGCCAATGTCAAATCCAGCTCGATTTCGTTCTTCAAGCCAAGGTTCTTTAAGGTGGAAAGGATAAATTCACTTTCCTCCACGCCCTTCAGTCCGGTCTCGCTGACAGCAAGAACTTCCTTCAGAGTCGCAAGTTTCTCTTCATTACTTCCGCTCAACAAAATGATAGGTTGCAGTTTGGCGATAGCCTCGTCACTGATGCCTTTCTCTTTCAACTCGGCATTGACATTGTCCAGACCTATCTTATCCAACTTATCAATGGCCACAGTAATATCAACAATCTTGTCAGACTCACCGATGATTTCGGCAATGCCACTCAATACCTTACGGTTGTTAATCTTGATACAAACACGGATGCCGAAGCGGGTAAATACCGTATCGACAATTTGCATCAGCTCCACCTCATTCAGCAAGGAATCACTGCCTACCACATCGGCATCGCACTGATAGAACTCACGATAGCGTCCTTTTTGCGGACGGTCGGCGCGCCACACGGGCTGTATCTGATAACGTTTGAAAGGAAAAGTTATTTCATCGCGGTGCATCACCACGTAGCGGGCAAAAGGTACTGTGAGGTCATAGCGCAAACCTTTCTCGCAAAACTTGCAGGCAAGTCTCGGAGCATTACGGCTCAACAGTTCTTCATCTGTCAGTCCGGAAAAGTAATCACCGGAGTTCTGTATCTTGAACAAAAGCTTGTCGCCTTCCTCACCATACTTCCCCATCAAGGTAGAAAGCATTTCCATCGAGGGCGTTTCTATCTGCTGAAAACCATAGAGATGATACACCTCACGAATCGTATTGAATATATAGTTACGCTTCGCCATTTCTACGGGCGAGAAGTCACGGGTTCCTTTCGGAATACTTGGTTTTGCTGCCATAATCAGTTCAATTATTTTAAAAATCGGACGACAAAGTTACAGTATTTTATTGATTAAGAAAAGAGAATGTTTACCTTTGTATCATTACCGTCGCATAAAAACGACCAAAACAAACTTCAAACTTACACATTTATGAAAGAGAGACTGATTTTATTCTGCATGTTGTTGCTATGCGGCATCGGTGTTAGCCGGGCACAATCCGGCAACGCCAAAGACTTCGACCAAAAAGAAGAAGCCATCGTACAAAAGCTGCAACAAGCCGTCAATGAGAAAAACTATAAAGAAGCCGAAAAGAACGGTAAGGCTTTGATAACTCTGTTCAAAGAACAAGACGAGAACACTCAGAAAAAGTACAGCTGGCTCATACAGTCCTATTACTACAATTTAGCCTGCTTCCAATCCTTGTTAAAGAAAAAAGGTGAAGCCATCAAAAATTTAGAACTGGCCTACGACAATGGATTTCAAGATTACAACCACATGATGAATGATACCGACTTAGACAACCTGCGCAGCGATAAACGGTTCAAGGCAGTGCTTGCCAAAGTGAAGAAAGTGGGTGACTACCTCGACATACTTCAAAAAACACCGGGATACACCCACAATGAGCGCCCTGATACACTCCCCCGCTTCGAACACATCAATCCCAACAACAAGTATTTAGTAGAGGTACGCCAATACTTCAAGTTAGACAGTGTGGCAGGCGCAGGCGACGAATTATCGAAAATAAAGAACATACTTACTTATATACACAATACCATAAAACATGACGGAAACCATGAAAGTCCGGCAGGCAGCAACATCATAAAATGGGCAGAAGCTTGCAAAGGCGGTGCGCGAGGTCTGCATTGCGGAGGTCTTGCCCATGTACTGAAGGATTGTTATCTGTCCATGGGATTTAAGGCACGCCACATCAGCGGATTACCCAAAAAATACATTGGTGAATGCCATTCCATTAACGTAGTTTATTCCAATACCTTGGATAAATGGATATGGGTAGACCCCACCAACAATGCCTGGGTGATGGATGAAAACGGCATCATGCTAAGCGTGCAAGAAGTGCGCGAACGTCTGCGAGACGGTCGTCCGGTAATCCTAAATGAAGAAGCCAACTGGAATAACCAGCAGAAGATTACCAAAGAATATTATTTAGACAGCTATATGGCCAAGAATCTCTATAGCATAAAAGCAGACGATGTACTGCTTTGCCCCTCAGACCCTAATGCAGAAAACTTCTTCCAAGCCAAGTACGTGGTCAATGACGATGCCTGGTTCTGGCAGTCGCCCTATCAAGAATAAAAAAACAGATGATGCATCCGGCAGAGACACATCATCTATTTAATGTAAACAGACCATCTGTTTCGGGTGAACAGATGGTCTGTTTTTTATGTCTGCATCATGTGTTTAATCTCTGCGTCCCATGAATATCATGATATAATAAATCAGGGTAGCAAGCGAACCGAGGCAGCCACGACATACGTATAGGCAGCCGAGCGGAGTGCATCTTCCGCTTGCGCATGATTATATGAATTCGTAATGCCGGAATTGCTAAGCCATACCAGCGCACGCTTACTTGCATTGATTTCCACCGGCAAGGTGATGAAGCTGAATAAAGTTGTCAATGCAAACAGTATAATGCCCGCCAGCAACAGTTGCGGAAAGGAGTTCAGCATCAAGATACCTGCCAGCAGCAACCACGTCATCCACTGTGAGGCAAAAGAGACTACCGGCACCAGTTTGCTGCGCATTGTCAACGGAGCGTATGCGCGTGCATGCTGCACGGCGTGACCACATTCGTGGGCTGCAACGGCAGCAGCCATGATGCTGTTACTGCTATAAACACTCTCACTCAGGTTTACTGTCTTATTGGCAGGATTATAATGGTCGGTCAGATGTCCGGGAGTATGCGTCACGGTCACATCGTAGATGCCATTGTCGTGCAGCATCTTCAAAGCAACGTCCGCTCCCGTCATTCCGTTGCCGGTAGGGATTTTAGAGTACTTCTTGAACTTGTTCTGAAGATTCATCTGTACCAGCCAACTGACGACGGCAATACCGATAAAAATAATCCATTGCATTCCTATCATTCCTGTTCCCATAATTTTCTTTCTTTAAATTGTGAATAAATCAGTCGTTTCTTATTGTATAACAAATAGTCTGCCAAAAATAAAAGGAAACGGTGAGCAATGCCAGCGTTTCCTTTATCTTTTAGGAAGAATTAAAGATTTCTGATTTATAATTTATTTTTCAATCTCCACCTCTATCACTTTATCAATATCCGTCGGAACCTCCGGCAAGTAGAGCATCACCCCTCCTTCACACTTACGGAACTTCACTGGAAGACGGTCGGCATACCCCACTGCCTTCCTCACTTTCTTGCCTTCCAACGGCAGGAAGAGAGCCTTATCCTGCAATTCGAGAATATGCACGTATAATTTATTTTCTCTTTGTGTAGTGACTCCCCAAGGATGCGGAGCAATGCAGCCGCCACGGGTTCCGTAGATGGTTTCACCGTATACCTTCATCCATTCCCCTACTTCTGCCAGACGCTCCAATGCAACAGCAGGCAGCTCACCGTCCGGCTGAGGACCGATATTCATCAGCAGATTGGCATCTTTACCCGCAGCCTTCACCAGGTAATGTATCAGCGTTTTGGTAGATTTATAATCCTGGTCCGTAATCTTATATCCCCACATTCCATTCATCGTCTCACAGGTTTCAAGGGGCAAGGCGCTGATATCCTGCCCGGAAAGGCCGGCACGGTTCTCTCCCGGCAGGTCGCGCTCGAATATCTGGATGTCCTCGCCGGCAAACGGTGCTTGATGATGGTTGTTCCCAACCAAGCAAGCCGGTTGCAGGCGGTGTATCATGGCATATTGCCCGGGCAGTTGCCAGTCAAAATCCGGATTCTGGTCCTGGTCCCACCAGCCATCAAACCAAATGGCACCTATTTTTCCATAATTGGTGAGCAACTCGGTCAGCTGGTTGTTCATGAATTTATAGTAGCTGTTCCAGTCGCCCTTCGGATTCGGTCGTCCCGTTCCACGTCCGGTGCGTCCCCACGGAGCATCTTCGCGATACCAGTCGATGTGCGAATAGTAGAGATGCAGACGAATACCTTGCTTGTGGCACTCGTCTGCCAATTCTTTCAGAATATCCCGCTTAAAAGGGGTAGCATCCACAATATTGTAATCGGAAAAGCGTGTGTGGAACATAGAAAAGCCATCGTGATGCCGGGATGTAAAGCAGATATACTTTGCCCCGGACGCCTTAATGGCTGACACCCATCTGGCAGCATCGAATTTGGCAGGATAGAAACCTCCCGCCAGTTTGGCATACTCCTTATAATTAAGGTTCTTGTTCGTCATGGTCCATTCTCCGGTAGCCAGCATACTGTATATCCCCCAATGCAGGAAGATACCGAAGCGATTGTCCCGAAACTCCTGACGGGATTTCAGGTTCTCCTCCGTCGGCTGGTAAGTCTGCGACTGTGCGGAGCACACAAGAAGAAACAACAGTAAAAAAGACAAAAGACGTGTTTTCATGGCAATAAATAAAAAAGGCACGGATTATCCGGACACCCACGGTTCTTCAGATGAAGCCGCGAAATCCGTGTAATCCGTGTCTAAGGTTATCTGTTTGTTTTATTATTCCTCTGTATACCGTTCGATGGTCTGCTCACGGTCCGGTCCCAGAGAAACAATCTTGATGGGCACACCAAGCTGTTCTTCCAGGAATGACAAATATGCATTGAATTCTTCCGGGAACTCATCTTCACTCTGCATCTTGGTCATATCCGTCTGCCAACCGGGTAGCTCTACATAAACCGGTTCAACAGTCTCATTGATATCGAACGGGAAGTAATCAATCTCTTCCTCATCCATCTTGTAAGCTACACAAGCCTTAATGGTTTCAAAAGAATCGAGCACATCGCTCTTCATCATAATCAGTTTGGTAACCCCGTCTACCATAATGGCATATTTCAATGCCACCAGGTCAATCCAGCCACAACGGCGCTTACGTCCTGTCACAGAACCGAACTCATGACCCAGCGTGCAAATCTGGTCACCGGTCTTGTCGAATAATTCCGTCGGGAACGGACCGGCACCTACACGCGTACAATAGGCCTTGAAAATACCATATACCTCACCAATCTTGTTGGGAGCAATACCCAGACCGGTACAAGCACCTGCACAGACCGTATTAGAAGAAGTGACAAACGGATAAGAACCGAAATCAATGTCCAGCATTGTCCCCTGCGCACCTTCGCACAATACAGACTTGCCGGCAGCCAGCAGATTGTTCATCTCGTGTTCGCTATCCACCAACTGGAATTGTTTCAAGTATTCGATACCTTCGAACCATGCCTTCTCCATTTCGGTAATGTCATACTCATAGTTCAAGCCTTTCAAGATTTGCTCATGACGGGCCTTGGCCGCTGCATACTTCTTGTCAAAGTCATGCAGAATGTCGCCTACACGCACACCGTTACGGCTGATTTTATCCGTGTAAGTCGGTCCGATGCCTTTTCCGGTCGTTCCTACCTTTGCATCGCCTTTGGCTGCTTCGTATGCAGCATCCAGTATGCGGTGAGTCGGCAGAATGAGGTGTGCTTTCTTGGAAATGTGCAAGCGTTCCTTCAAGTTATGGCCGGACGCTTCCAATGATTCGGCTTCCGCTTTGAAGAGAGCCGGGTCAAGCACCACTCCGTTACCGATGATATTCACCTTGTCTCCCTGGAATATTCCAGACGGAATGGAACGGAGCACATACTTCTGCCCTTCAAACTCGAGTGTATGTCCGGCATTCGGTCCGCCCTGGAAACGAGCTACGACATCGTATCTCGGAGTTAACACATCAACGACTTTGCCTTTGCCTTCGTCGCCCCATTGTAATCCTAATAATACGTCTACTTTCATTTTTCTTTTTTATGGTTATTATTCTTTTTCTTCCGTTTATTGGCCCGGTCACACTTGCTGCACAACCCATACATATATAAGGAATAGTGCGTAAGATTAAAACGGCTCAGTTTGGTATTCTCAATGGCATGTTGCAACTCCTCGTTCTGAAACTCGGTCACCTTTCCGCACTGGGTGCATATCTGGTGATGGTGCGTATCGCGATTATAACATTTTTCGTATTGGGAAGAGTTGCCGAACTGATGCTTGATGACCAGACGAGCATTTATAAGCAAAATGATGGTATTGTAAAGCGTTGCACGGCTGACGCGGAAGTTCTCCTGGTCGGCCATCAGTGAATAGAGCGTGTCGATATCAAAATGACCGTCTATGGAGTAAATGGTGTCAAGTATAGCATAACGTTCGGGAGTCTTCCGATGCCCGTTCGCATTCAGATATTCAGTGAATATCTGCCTAACTGTATCTTTCACATTCTGACTTTCCATTTGACGGCGCAGTTTTACAGCCAACAAAGTTAATCCTTTTTTGTGGAAAGCAAACGAGAAAGAGATAAAAATTGCGATAAGGGAAATATTCCCTTACCGCATCAGTCTCTATAACCATAGAACTAATCTAACAAACCTCCTCTTTTACAAGATTGTATAGTAATTGTTCTACATCAGAAGAAGAATTGTCCATACCCTCCACTCTGCGGCAAACTTGAAAAGAATTTTCCTCATTTTGCTGCATAAAGCGGCGGATAGCAGTCATGGCTGCATTGCGTACATGATAGGAGCCCGACAAAAAAGCCGTTATTGCCTGGTCGAGGAACTCATTTTCAACCCGTTCGTTCATATCCCCTTTCTTCATCAATAGACGGGCTATGGTGAGGAAGCCGCAAACCTGCGTGTATTCGTCCTCGCTTGCAATCCAATGGAAGGACTTGGCAGGCGCATAAGGAAGATGTTGGAATAAATTCATGCAGGTAAGTTCTGCAATCTCGATATTACGGATATCTTCCACCCAGATATCGGCTATCTCGGGCAGGAAACTCTCTACCGGCTGTAAAAGTCCCGCCAATATTTTGCACTCTCTGATATCTTCTTTCCACAAAGACTGAGCCAGAGAGTGGTCCTTCTCGTAACCGGCAGCAATACCCTTGATACGGGGCAACTCCACGCCAAAGTTCAGCTTATATACCAGCCCTTTCTCACGCATACTTTGGGACACAGCCCCGTTCATTGAGAGACGGAGCTGTGTCTTTATATCTTTCAGCCGCTGATGCAGCTGCTCTTTAGTATCTATCATAGTTCATCATTTATTGACAGAAGGCAATGTAGAATAGTCTTTGCTATAACGCAACATCTGTTCCGCATAACCTTCATCATAAGTCACTGTCACATCTGTTATAGTACCGTCGGCATCCGTCACCACTTCATACTTGGGATTGACGAACCCCTTATACGGCGCAAGATTCAGCTTCTTGTAGCGTTCCAGCACTTCGGCATGCAAAGCGGGATCGACTTTCACGGCATAGGCTTCCACCAAATCATGGGCGCCGGCATAGTCACCGGTGGACTTGATACGCTGTATCTCGGCAAGCAACCGGCCAAACAAGTCACGCACTTTCTCATAATCGTTTATCACGACGTACGTCTTCCCATCCTTCTTTACCAATTCCACAACCTTCTCCGCCGCACCTTTCTCGTACACCCAGCGGGCTATGAGCTGACGGTTGCGCATATGGGCTTCTTCTACATTGTTACCCGGCTCGATACGTACAAGCTGTGTCATCAAACCATTCATCAGATAGGTGTAGTATTGAGCCTTATAAGCATCCGCACTTGGAGTAAGCCCCAGTTCCACCAGCTTCGGGTCGGCCACGTAGTAGAGTCCGAACAAGTCGGCGCGCGCTTCTTCGATAGTAGAACCATATGCCTTCAACGCATCCGGGTCCACACCCGGGAGCAATTTACCGGAACCATGTCCCAAGCATTCATGCAAATCGGTATGCAGATTGTTGGTGATGAATCCGTATTTCTTCAATCCTTCGCGCTCCTTATCGCTCCAGACAAATTCATCATTGAAACCATTTCCCTGAGAAGCTTTGTCATATGCCTCAGTGATATTCTCGATCGTAACGGATTTCGAACCATGATCGCGGCGAATCCAGTCGGCATTCGGCAAGTTGATGCCAATCGGAGTTGCCGGATAGCAATCACCTCCCAACATGGAAACCGTAATTACTTTGGCACTGACTCCTTTTACTTTTTCTTTCTTAAACCGTTTATCTACAGGAGAATGATCTTCGAACCACTGCGCATTATCGCTGATCACTTTTGTTCGCTTCGTTGCCTCCTTATTGATAAAGTTCACGGTCGACTCCCAGCTGGCTTTCATTCCTAACGGATCTCCGTATGTTTCGATAAAGCCGTTCACAAAGTCAACATCCGATGCCGTATCTTCCACCCATAGGATCGAATAGGCATCGAAGATTTTCAAGTCGCCGGTCTGATAATATTCGATCAGTTTCCCGATGATTGACTTTTGCGCATCGTTCTCGGCAAAAGCCACGGCTTTCTGCAATTCCGACACGATCTTTTCGAGTGCCGGCGAATAGAGGCCGCCTACCTTCCACACTTTTTCGACCAACTTGCCGTTCTCTTTTACCAAACGGCTATTCAACCCGTAAGAAATCGGGGAAATGGTATCCTTTCCCATTTTCATTTGCGCATAGAAGTCCTCTACCTCTTTCTGACTGATACCTCCCCCGTAATAATTATTAGAAGAAGCTTTGATCAAATCACCGTTACCGCTTTGTACGCTACGCTTTGGCATAACGCCCGGATCAAAGATTACCGGAGCGATCTCGATCATGAACTGATCCACGTTTTGATTCTCACGAAGAGGTAACTTCTTGGCGTCGATTTGGTGAATACAATCCATC
>ENA-OPVL01001798-OPVL01001798.1-human-gut-metagenome-genome-assembly--contig:-NODE-1798-length-12448-cov-3.978778_pt1 | contig 12448 bp, 10 predicted proteins | sample MGYA00241496_ERZ501984 | MGnify/ENA primary metagenome ERZ501984 (study PRJEB25962, sample SAMEA2042986) | human gut metagenome | biome: human gut; feature: human-associated habitat; material: faeces... | reverse complement strand
GCTTCGGATCCTTCAATCCGACGCGTGCGCGACGGATGGAACGGCTCAATGCGGACACAGCCTCATCCTGACCGATGATGCGCTTGTGCAGTTCGCTCTCCATGCCCATGAGCTTCTTGGACTCGGCCTGGGTGAGCTTGAACACCGGAATGCCCGTGCTCTGCGAGATCACCTCGGCGATCACATCCTCATCGACGACCATACGGACGTCGGATTCGCCCTCACGCCAGGACTTCTCTTTCTCTTTGCGCTCAGCCTCAAGCTTCTCCTGCTTGTCGCGAAGCTCGGCGGCCTTCTCGAACTGCTGGTCCTTGATCGTCTGGTCCTTCTCCTTGGCGATGCGCGCAATGCGGTTGTCAAGCTCCTTGAGCTCCGGAGGCGCGGTAAGGCGCTTGATGCGCAGACGCGCACCCGCCTCATCGATCAAATCGATTGCCTTATCGGGAAGGTTGCGGTCCTGAATGTACCGTGCCGAAAGTTCTGCGGCAGACTGCAGTGCACCATCGGTGATCGTCACATGGTGGTGATTCTCGTAGCGTGCACGCAACCCCTTGAGGATCTCAATCGTCTCGGCAATCGACGGTTCCGACACCTGGATCGGCTGGAATCGGCGTTCCAAGGCGGCGTCCTTCTCGATGTACTTGCGGTACTCGTCGGTGGTCGTGGCGCCAATGGTCTGGAGCTCGCCGCGCGCCAGCATCGGTTTGAGCATATCGGAGGCACCGAGAGCCCCGTCCGCGGAGCCAGCTCCCACAATCGTATGAATCTCATCGATGAACAGCACGATGTCGCCGCGGGTCTTGATCTCCTTCAAAACCTTCTTCAAGCGTTCCTCGAAATCGCCACGGTAGCGGGAACCAGCAACCATGGAACCGAGGTCCAAGGAGTAGACCTGCTTGCCTTTCAGCGTTTCCGGCACATCACCGGCGTTGATCTTCTGCGCGAGTCCTTCGACCACCGCGGTCTTGCCTACGCCAGGCTCGCCGATCAGCACCGGGTTGTTCTTGGTGCGGCGGGAAAGCACGACCATAACGCGCTCAATCTCGTTGGTACGGCCGATGACCGGGTCCAGCTTGCCTTCAGCGGCTTCGGCGGTCAGGTTGCGGCCGAACTGATCGAGGATGGCGGAACCGGACTTGTTCTGCTTGTCCGTCACGCCGCCGGCGTTGGCCAAGTCGCCCTTGCCGTCACCGGTGCCGGTGCCGGAGTTGCCGCGAATCATATCGATGGTCGCACTACGCAACTCGCCAAGATCGACGTCCATCTTGATGAGCACCTGGGTGCCCACGCCTTCGCCTTCGCGAATCAGGCCGAGCAGGATGTGCTCGGTGCCGATGTAGCTGTGGCCCAGCTGCAGGGCTTCACGCAGCGAAAACTCCAACACCTGCTTGGCGTGCGGAGTAAAGGGGATGTGCCCGTTCGGAGCCGCGTTGCCCTTGCCGATCATTTCTTCAACCTGCTTGCGGGTGGCATCCAGCTCCACGCCCTTCGAGGCGAGTGCCTTGGCGGCTACACCCTCACCTTCGCGGATCAGGCCGAGCAGCAGGTGTTCGGTGCCGATGTAGTTGTGCTGAAGGGCCCTCGCCTCTTCCTGCGCCAACACGATCACGCGCCGTGCACGGTCGGTAAACCGTTCGAACATGCTTGTCCTTCCTCAATTGACATTCCGTCCTACTCTACCGATTCACGATGACGTTTATTCATGAGATTCCACGAATTGCGCCGTGAGAGGAGAAGAAAACGATATGCTGGTTCTAGATTCACCCGTAGTCGATTACAAGGAGGCTCGAAATGAGTGAAGCTGCAACCAAGCCCGACATCGTTGTCGGTGTGGATGGTTCCGATGAATCCTTTGCCGCGCTGAAGTGGGCGCTTGAGGAGGCCTCGTTAACCGGTCAGAGCGTCAACGCCGTGTTTGGCTGGACGCATTCCTGGGATATGGGGTCCGAACCGGACAGCGACGAGGCCTGGGCCAAGGTCCGCCACGATATTGCCAACGAGCTGCGTATGTGGGTCGACAAGGCCGCTGCAGGCATCGACTTCGATCCGGCGAATCTGAAGCTCACCTCGGTGAAGGCCTCCGGTACTTCGGCCCTGCTGCAGATCGGCCATGATTCGCAGCAGATCGTGGTCGGCCGCCGCTCGCTGAGCCGTATGGCCCGCTGGTTCATGGGGTCCCTGTCCGCTTCGCTGGCCGAGGCCGCCGAAGTGCCGGTGACCGTGGTGCGCATCGCCGGCAGCGAGGATGAGACCGTGACCGAGGCCATTGCCAACGCCCTGACTCCGGGAGACAAGCCCGTTCACTACACGCAGCCTCAGCCGGTGGTTGAGGAGGCTCGCCGCCCGGTGGTGGTTGGTGTGGATGGTTCCGAGACTTCCCGCCGTGCGTTCGATTTCGCACTGGAAGAAGCACGACTGCACGACGCGCCGCTGCATGTGATGTTCTGCTGGCAGCTCAAGGATTTGGGCGTTATTCCGGGCTATGAGAACGCCGTGGCACCGGTGAAGGTCGGTCAGCGCCGCGCCGAGGAGATTCTCTCTGAGCTGATGGCCAAGGCCCGGATTCCCGATGGCGTCAAGGTCAGCACAAACGCCTTCCATATTCCCGCATCCAAAGGTCTGATCGCGGCCTCGCGGTACGCCAGCCATCTGGTGGTCGGCTCGCGTGGCCTGTCCGGGCTGGACGCGCACTTCCTGGGATCGGTGTCCCGCCAGATCGTGAACTTCGCCGAGTGTACGGTGACCGTGGTGCACTGATTCACCAAAATCGGCATGGAGTGCTAACGCACGCCTCGGTGATGGGCTTGCAGGGAGGAATTCTTTATTCCTGCAACCCCATCACCATCTACTTTTCGCGGAATTCGGAGTTTATTCCTCGTCCGCCCTGTTCTGGCGCAGCTGCTCAATGAGATCGATGACGGTTTCGAGTTCAGGAGTCACATCGTCTGAAGGACGAACGTTATCCTCTTCGTCGTCCATCTCATCATCCTCATCATCATCGGCAACGGTGTTGTTGAGGATATCCTCTTCGGTGGCCTCGTCGTCAGCATCAGACTTGGAATCGTCGCTGGAATCAGCTGCATCAACATCCACAACGGAATCAGATACGTTCTGTGCAACGGACTCATCACCGGCAGACTGGGATTGCGAGGTCCCGTCGCCTGCCGCCTCCTCAGCGGGCTCAGTATCGACGGCGTTCCCGTCAACAGTCTTCTGTGCTTCGATATCATCACCGGCAGGCTCGCCTGTCTTGTCGGTTTCGCCTTCGGCCTCGTCCTGGGCAGCCGGCTCCTGCTTGCGCGGACGGTTGGCCACCACGTCGATATGCAGATCGTCGAAAGCAGGCTTGGACTGCACCCACAGCTGGCTTGGCTCGGGAGGTTCGATTTCGGAATGCTCGCCGCAGCCGTGGTCCAAGGAAACCACGCGGCCGTCATCCGGACTCCACTTGTTGGCGCACACGCCGAACATACGGTCGAGCTCGCCCGCGAGCGGCACGAAGAAACCACAGGTGGAGCACAGGTTGCCTTCGGCGGTTTTGGTGCTCAACGCTTTGGGGCCTCGCGGACCTTCATACCAGCGCTTGGCAGCCTGCGCGCGGCCCAGCGAGGTCAGCACGTGACGGCGGGTCAGTCGGAAGGTCTCGACGGCGTCGTTGACATCCTGCAGCGAGGATTCCTCGACTTCGCCTTCCTCGATGCGCTCGTCATCCGGATCGGTACCGATCGAATCGGTGGGAGCCAGATCCGTGGGCTCAAGGCGATCCTTCCAAGGAATCCACTTGGGCGGCATCAACGCGTCCTCAGTGGAGATCAAGGAGGATTCGTTGACGGTCCAGGAGTCGATCTCCTCGTCGTGATACAGCGTCACCGACCATTGCCATCCTTCGTAGCCACGGATATTCGCGGCGAAGCGGAAGTCAGTGACGTGATCCTCAAGATCATATGAGGTAACGAAATCCCCCACCTGATCGCTCTCGTCGGCCACTTCGAGCAGCACGGCGCGCGCGATGGCGTGAGGGTCCGGTGTCACGATGGTTTCGGTGGTATCAGTCATAGATCAGATCAGTCCTGTACATCGAATTGATCCGCCACCGCACGCAGCAACGTGGCCAGCTTTTTGCTGTCGGCAGCAGATGGGTAACGGTGACGGCGCAACGTATTGCCGGCCGCATCAAGCATCTTGATGAGGTCCTCGCAGATGGCGGCCATGTCATCCGCCTTCGGGCGGGTGGCCTTGACCAAGCTGGGAGCGGAGGCGATCAGGCGAACATCCATGGCCTGCGGCCCACGACGGCCGTCCACCACGGAATACTCCACCTTGGCCCCCTTGCGCAACGTGGTGACGCCAGTGGGTAGGGCCTGAGCCGGCAGGAACACGTCCTTGCCTTCCTCACTGGTGATGAAGCCATAACCCTTGGCTGCGTCAAACCAACGAACTCGACCGGTGGGCATTGCGAACCTTCCTTAATCCTCAATGGAAATAGTAAACCGAAGGTACAGTTTACCTCACAGGGCTTGACCTCACGCTTTGGGCTGAGTCGCCTGAGTCTTACGCTCAGAGCTGAACCAAGAAGTCTTCTGTTTGGCGTCCTTGGTTTTGCCGGTGGACTGCTTGGGCTCAGGAGCGGCGATCTGCTCAATCGGCAGCACCACGGTGAAGGTCAGGCCTCCCCCATCGGTGCCGGTGGCGCAGATAAAGCCGTGATGTGCTTTGACCACGGATTGCGCGATGGCCATGCCCAAACCAGTACCGCCCTTTTCGCGGGCACGGGATGGGTCCGCGGTGTAGAAGCGTTCGAAAATCTTCGAGCGCGATTCAGGCGGCACGCCGGGGCCATGGTCCACGAAACGCAATACGGCATATCGATAGCCGGTCTGCATCGAGGCACCTACTTCGGCAGCGTCGATGAACCGCCGCATTGACGCGTCGCTGGCGGGCATGCGGGCGAGCTGTCTTGGATCGATGGCGGCCGGCATCACACCGAGCGCGGCTTCAGCGGGCGAATCGGCAGGCGTGTAGCGGTGGATGTTGCCCACGATGTTGGTCACCACCTGGCGCAGTCGAGAGGCATCACCGGGCAGTACGACCTCAGGCCAATCGCCTTCGGCAAGGCTGAATTCGGCGGGATGGTTCAAATCGCGCGCCGGTTCGAGGGAAATCTGCATGCGGCGAACGGCACGGTCCGGGTCGAGCGCATGCAAATCGTCGACGGCGTCGGTGACCAGCGACGAGAGTTTCACCGTGCCGGTCATATCGATGCCGCGCCCCTCATCGAGACGGGCCAAAGACAGCAGATCCTCAACAAGAACAGTCATGCGCTGGCTGGACCGTTCGATATGTTCGATGGACTCGTCCGCACGCTCCAAGGCACCAGGCATATCGCGCTGCATCTTATACAGCTCCGCATAGCCATGGATGGCGGCCAACGGGGTGCGCAGCTCATGGCTGGCGTCGGAGACGAACCGTTTCATCTTGTCGGTGGTCTCCTCCTGCTCATGGAAACTGGATTCTATTCGGGTGAGCATGGAATTCAGCGAGGCGGCCAGAGAGCCGACCTCGGTGTTTTCCGGCGCGGAAGGAATACGTTGGCTCAGGTCGCCGGCTGCAATTTTCGCGGCGGTCTTCTCGATGCGCTTCAGCGGCGTCATCGTGTGCTGGATGATCAGCGTGGACAGGGAGCCGCCGAGCAGCACCACGGCGATGCCGACCACAATGCAGTATCGGGTGAGTGTGTTGACGGTGTCGATTTGGTCGGCCAGCGACAAGCCGATGTACACCACGGCACGGTCCTTGCCGTTTTGCTGGAAGGTCACCGGCAGAATACGCCATGGTGCCCTCGCCGTGACGATGGCGGCATGGTTGGCATTGGCAGTGGGGTTGGCCAGTACCTTGGTGATGGTGTCAGAGGAATTGGAGTTTCCGTTGGCCGGATCGTTCTGGCTGTCCGCACTGTCGGACTGCACCGTGATGATCTGCTTGGCCACCGCCTGCGTAGTGAATGCCTGACCGAGCGTGATGCCATTGGTATCGCCATAGGTAGGCAGAATCGGCACCGATACGATACCGTCCTGCATCTGCGGCATCAGCGGGGTCACGACCAGAGGATTGCCTTCTTTGTCTTTGGTTCCGTCGGTGTATTGAATCTGCAGAAAGTACGAGTTCGGCCCCGATGAGTCATTTTTTGACAGCAGATCGATATTGTTGACCACCAGTTGGCTTTGCGAGCTTAACTGGGTGTCGGTTTTCTGCAGCATGTAGTTGTTCACCAACGCGCGGATGGAGAAGGAAATCACCGACACGCCGATGAGCAGCACGGCGATGGTGCAGGCCACCAGCTTGCTGCTCAACGAGATACGGTCGATATGCCGCATCAGCATGTTTTTCTTACGCTCGCGCTGCTCTTGGAAATGGGCGGCGAACGGCGACATTGCAGGCATGGGATTCGTGTTCGGGGCGGCGTTCGGCGTGCTGCTCGGCGGTACGCCGCCTGACTGCTTATCGGGGATACTCATGAGATTGCGATACGTTATGGATGGAGGCGATTAGTTCTTCGGTTCGCGAATCATGTATCCGATGCCGCGCTTGGTTTCGATCAGCGGAGTCACCTTGCGCTTGCCGCCTTCGCCGTCGTCGACCTCGATGCCGTCGACTTTCTTGCGCAGGTAGGAGATGTACGATTCGACGATGGCTGCGTCGCCGCCCCAGTCGTATTGCCAGACATGGTCGAGAATCTGTGCCTTGGACAGTACTCGGCCCTCGTTGTCCATCAGGTAGCGCAGCAGCTTGTATTCGGTAGGGCTCAGGTCAACCGGCTGCCCTGCACGGGTCACGTCGTGGGAGTCCTCGTTGATTTCCAAGTCGGCGACGCGAATAATCGGATCGTCTTCCACCTGTTCGCGGGTACGGCGCAGAATGGCGCGGATGCGAGCCACGACTTCCTCGAGGCTGAACGGCTTGGTGACGTAATCGTCACCGCCGACGGTCAGGCCCATGATCTTGTCTTGGGTGTCGTCACGAGCGGTGAGAAACAGCACAGGGGCGTTAATGCCTTCCTGGCGGATGCGACGGGTGACGGTGAATCCATCGATGTCAGGCAGCATGACGTCCAACACGATGAGGTCAGGCTGCACTTTTTCGATAACCTCAATGGCTTCGGAACCGGAAGCGGCGGTGTTTACCTCGAATCCGGCGAAGTGCAGGGAAGCGACCAGCAGTTCTCGGATGGACGGCTCGTCGTCGACAACAACAATCGATGCTTCAATAGGCTTACTCATGCTTCCTAGAGTGTCGCGCTCTTCTGGGCGTTTCCTGAATGTCATCTTGGAGTTCGGCCTTGGAATCCTTCTTGATCTCCTTGCGCCGATGAATCACCACCATGACCACGATGATGATGACCAGCGCCACCAATACCACACCCATGATGATTATGCCTACGATCACCGTGGACGATGAGGTGGAGGCTTTTTTGGATTTCACGATTTGATCCATCATTGCCGTTGCCGCGCCAGACCAGCTCGGCGGGTTTTCCAGTAACGGCTGCTGTGCGGCTTCGGATAGCTTATCGACGGTTTTGTTATCGAGAAGCCACTTATCGGAGTTCTTGGACACGACGACCACCAGGTTGCCGTCATTCGAGGCCACGGCAAGCATCACTGTGTTCGGCTTGGGATTCATGGACTCCATCACGGTTGCCGCCCAGTCTCCCGGTTTCTGTTGACTATTGAAACTGGAAAGATACAGCAGATGCACGTGTACACCGGTTTCCTTCTCGGTTTTGGCGATGGCATCCGTGACTTCGGCCGCATGGGAGCCCAGGAGATTTTCCGTATCCGTGATGTTCTCGGTGATGGTCACGCCGCTGTCGGTGCTGCTGCTGGAGCTGTCAGAGCTGTCGCTCGAGTTATCCCCATAGGCATTTGCAGTTATCCACATTGCGTTCATCGCTACTGCAGCAAGGGCGCAAATGGCGCAAACAAGCCATTTTCGGACCATATTCCCGAAGGCCGAATAGGACGGCTCCGAAGCTAGGACCACAATAGTTGTTTTTCCGTCTTCCCGATTCGTTGTTGACATATCCTCCACCTTAACGGCCGGTATTGGCAATCGGCCGCCATACATACCATTAACCCTCTAGAAAAGGAGCAACGATGCCCCAATATCAGGTAGATTCCGAGCGAATCCAATCATCCTCGGCCGCAGTGGCCACTTCGATCTCGCAAATCAGGCAGGCCGTGGGCGGCATGTACACCAATCTCAATGCCTTGCAGGACGCATGGCGAGGTTCGGCGGCCACCCAGTTCACCGCGGTAGCCGAACAGTGGCGTGCGGCCCAACAGCAGATGGAGGCCTCACTCGAGTCCATCCAACGCTCGCTGACGCAAGCCTCCACCGTGTACGCTGACGCCGAAATCCAAGCTTCGCGCCTGTTTGCCAGCTAGTTTCTTGGCTCCCCTCAAAGAGGGGAGCCAGAATACAAAAAAGGGACTCCCGAAGGAGTCCCCTTTCAGCTCAATCAGCTAGCGATCGTTTGCGGATCAGTAGCCCATGTCGGCACCGGCGGCCGGGGCAGCAGACTTCGGCTCCGGCTTGTTGGCAACGACGGCCTCGGTGGTCAGGAACAGACCAGCGATGGAGGCGGCGTTCTGCAGAGCGGAGCGGGTCACCTTGACCGGGTCGGTCACACCGGCGGCCAGCAGGTCTTCGTAGGTGTCGGTGGCGGCGTTGAAGCCTTCGCCATCAGGCAGGGAGCGGACGGTGTTGATGACCACGTCACCGGACACGCCGGCGTTCTCGGCGATCTGCTTGATCGGGGCCTCGATGGCGCGGAACACGATGGCGGCACCGGTAGCCTCTTCGCCGGTCAGGGAGGTGACGGCCTCGGTCTTCTCGGCCTTGGCAGCAGCCTGAACGAGGGCCACGCCACCGCCAGGCAGCAGGCCTTCCTCGATGGCGGCCTTGGCGTTACGCACGGCATCTTCGATGCGGTGCTTGCGCTCCTTGGCCTCGACCTCGGTGGCAGCGCCGACCTTGATGACAGCCACGCCGCCAGCCAGCTTTGCCAGACGCTCCTGCAGCTTTTCACGGTCGAAATCGCTGGTAGCGGCCTCGATCTGGCTGCGGATCTGTGCAATGCGGGCTGCAATGGCATCCTTGTCGCCTGCACCGCCCACAATGGTGGTGTTCTCCTTGGTGACCTTGACCTGACGGGCATGGCCCAGCATCTGGACGGTAGCGTCCTTCAGCTCGTAGCCCAGATCAGAGGACACCACAGTGCCGCCGGTCAGGATGGCGATATCCTGCAGCATCTCCTTGCGGCGGTCGCCAAAGCCGGGAGCCTTGACAGCGCAGACGTTCAGGGTGCCGCGCAGACGGTTGACGATCAGGGTGGACAGAGCCTCGCCCTCGATGTCCTCAGCCACGATCAGCAGCTTCATGCCGTTCTGCATCACCTGCTCCAGCAGGGGGACCAGATCCTGGATGACGCTGATCTTCTTATCGGTGATCAGGATGGCGGCGTTGTCCAGAGCAGCCTCCATCTTGTCGGTATCGGTGACCATATACGGGGTCAGGTAACCGCGGTCGAACTGCATGCCTTCCACGATCTCGTTGTAGGTCTCAGCGGTGGTCTTGTTCTCCTCAATGGTGATGACGCCATCGGAGGTGACCTTTTCCATAGCCTCGGCGATCAGACGGCCGATCTCCGGGTCGCCGGCAGAAATGGTGCCGACGCGGGCGATATCGTTGCTGTCCTTCACCTTCTGGCTGTGAGCCTTGATAGTCTCAACAGCCTTGGCAACAGCCTTGCTCATGCCGCGGCGGATGTCCATGGGGTTGGCACCGGCGGTGACATTCTTCATGCCCTCGGTGACCATGGCCTGTGCCAGCACGGTTGCGGTGGTGGTGCCGTCGCCTGCGGCGTCGTTGGTCTTAGTGGCCACTTCACGCACCAGCTGTGCGCCCATGTTCTCGAACTCGTCCTTCAGCTCGATCTCCTTGGCAATGGTCACGCCATCGTTGGTGATGACAGGGGCACCAAACTTTTTGCCCAGCACCACATTGCGGCCCTTGGGGCCCAGGGTGATCTTGACGGTATTTGCCAGGGTATCAATACCGGCACACAGTGCCTTGCGGGCGTCCTCGCCCTGCTTGATCTGCTTTGCCATAATCTATCGCTCCTTTTAAAGCTGCATTTTTCCAGAAATAGGGGGAACCGCTCAGTCTTCCACGACGGCCAGGATGTCGCTCTGGCGCACGATGGTGCACTCCTCGCCATCCACCTTGACCTCGGTGCCGGAATACTTGCTGGTGAGCACCTTGTCGCCGACCTTGACGGTCATTTTGACTTCCTTGCCATCCACAACGCCGCCGGGGCCCACTGCGATGACCTGCGCCACCTGGGGCTTCTCCTTGGCACTGCCGGTCAGGATCAGACCGCCCTTGGTGGTCTCCTCAACCTCAACAGTCTTGATAACAACGCGGTCTGCAAGAGGAATGATCTTCATAGTTCTTGCCCTCCTATAGAAAATATAATTTAAAACTTTGCTGCACCCGACAGGGTTCGTGTTCACCGCGCCGGGCTGTTTAGCACTCCTTTTCTCTGAGTGCTAAGTGTATTGTACTCATCTTGCCCGAAAAAATCAAGACTTTTTAGAATGTTTTTTATTAACATTTTGTGACAGTGAAAAAATCAGACCGGACAACGCAAAAAGAAAGAGCTCTGCCTTCCCGGCAAAGCTCTCGTTTTTGCGATCATTCAGCACTTGCGGCGGTTTTCTGCTCCACGAATCTGTGGTAAGCAGCCTTTGGCAGCCAGACCCGTCCGGCCAGCGGCTGCACCTCCACGCGCACCTGCTCGCAGGGGGCACATTCGCCGTCCGCTGTGGCAATGATGGGCCCGCGTCCATCGGCGGCGCGCAGGGTCACAGCCTTGGCCCGGCGGTAGATGAAATAGGGCTTTGCCGCTTCCACCAGCTGCCCGTTCTGGAAATGGCGGCCGTTCTTGTACATGCTCAGCAGCTTTGCGATGGTCAAGCGCCCCACCTTGCGCACGATGAACACATCCAGCCAGCCATCATCCGGCTGCGCCTCCGGCCCGGCGCAGAAACCGCCGCCGTAGGTGCGGCCGTTGCAGATGGCACACATCAGACAGTCCACCGCAAAGGTCTCACCGTCGATGGTGTACTCCACCCGGCGGCCGATGTGCCCGCACAGCTGCTCCACAATGGACAGCAGATAGGACACCTCTCCGCCGCACAGCGGGATGCGCCGGAATTTGGGGATGCCGTAGGCCACCTGCGCGTCCAGCCCGGCAGCACAGATGGTGGCCGACAAGCCGAGGTTGGTCTGCATCAGGTCGATGGGCACCGCCCCGCCCGCCAGTTGAGCATCCAGGTCCAGAAACTCCTCCCGCGTCCCAAAGGTGCGCAGGAAGTCATTGCCGCTGCCATAGGGCAGGCAGCCCACGGCGGTGCCTGCAAAGCCATAGGCCCCGGTGAGGGCCTCGTTGAAGGTGCCGTCGCCGCCCGCCGTGAAAATGCGCAGCGGCTCCCCTGCCTGCTGTGCTCCGGCTGCGGCAGCGCGGGCCAGCTCCCGCGCATGTCCGGCGTGGGTGGTGATGCGGATGGTATATTCCTCCGGGGCAAGGCCTGCCCGGGCAGCTGCAGCGTTGATCTGCTGCGGCAGCTGCTGGGTGCAGTCGGTCTTGCCAGCGGTGGGGTTCAAAAGAAACAAGGTGTGCATGTGGTGCCTCCTGCGATTCTGTTGCTTCTATGATAGCAGAAATTCTGCAGGATGCAAGGCATTTTGGTCATTCCCTGCCCGGTATCAAAGGGTCGCCGTCTCGTCCTGCCGGAGGACGATGGTGCCCTCTGCCGTACAGTCCGCAGTCCAGTGCTGCCCGGTGCAGGCAGTCCCGGCAGCGATCTGATCGGCCAGCGCCTGTTCCACCGCTCGGTCCACCTGTCGGCGCAATTCCCGCGCTCCATAGGCCGAGCGGGCACGGGCCGCCAGCACGGCCCCCACCTGCGGGGTGTGCCGGAGCTGATAGCCGCTGCGCGCCGCCCGGACTTCCAGCCTGCAGAGCATTTTTTCCGCGATGGCAGACATGCTCTCGTCGCTGAGCGGGCGGAACACGATGAGCTCATCCAACCGCCCCACCAGCTCCGGACGGAACCACTTTTTGGCTTCCTCAATGGCCTGGGCCGACTGCTTCTCGAACACGGCCTCGCTGCCCGCCGCAAAGCCCAGCGGGGCGCTCTGCCCGGCCAGAAAGCGTGCCCCCAGGTTGGAGGTGAGCAGGACGATGGTATTGCGGAAATCGGCCTTGCGGCCCATGGCATCGGTGAGCTGGCCGTCCTCCAGGATCTGCAGCAGGATGTTCTGGATGTCCGGGTGGGCCTTTTCGATCTCGTCAAAGAGCACCACGCAATAGGGCCGCCGCCGCACC
>ENA-OPVL01001796-OPVL01001796.1-human-gut-metagenome-genome-assembly--contig:-NODE-1796-length-12457-cov-27.720045_pt1 | contig 12457 bp, 11 predicted proteins | sample MGYA00241496_ERZ501984 | MGnify/ENA primary metagenome ERZ501984 (study PRJEB25962, sample SAMEA2042986) | human gut metagenome | biome: human gut; feature: human-associated habitat; material: faeces... | reverse complement strand
CTTTGAAGTGAAGAGCAGCGTAACCTTAAAGGCTCTGTCTTTGGCAACTGTCCTGGTTTATCTGCATAATAGTAAGAATCTGTCGGCTGAAACTTGCCTGGCGTCACAGATACGAGGCATATCTGCCGGTCTGTTTTATATATCTATAGTTTATTTGTGGGTACTTGGCTTCTATTCCGTAAACTGATGAGTAGAAAATTGAGTTAATATAGCTACAATACAACTCATTGGTTGTAATTTATCAAATAATTGCATTATCTTTGTACGTAGACGTGCGATAAAGTAATCTTTTTAATGAATACAGCAGCAGACAAAATTTCCTGTAAAGCTTTGGACGTTACAGGATCAGAAATCAGAATTGAGCAAGATAAAAAGAATTGGGTAGAGTATTCACAGTTAATAGCCGGGGTTATGTCTAAGCGGATGGCGGAACTTGGCTTTACGCAGTTAATGCTTGCTGAGAAGATGAATTGTACCCAACAATATATTTCAAAAATATTGAAAGGGAAAAAGAATATGTCACTGGAGACTATATGCAAGATAGAGAATGCATTAGGTGTCGAGATTATCAAAAGTCTAAATAGAAATGAATAACGAATAAAGCAGATTTATGTCAATACAAAGTGAAGCGGCATTAGAAGCCGGACTTATCGCTACCCTTCAACAAATGGACTATGAATATGTCCAGATTGCAGAGGAAGATAATCTTCAAGCCAATTTCAAACGGCAGTTGGAGAAGCATAATCATAAGCGGTTGTCAGAGCATGGTCGTACTGAATTTACCGATGAGGAATTTGAAAAGATACTTATCTACCTGGAAGGTGGTACGCGCTTTGAAAAAGCAAAAAAACTCCGGGACCTCTATCCGCTTGACACGTCAGATGGCAAGCGCATTTGGGTGGAGTTTCTCAATCGTCAGCAATGGTGTCAGAATGAGTTTCAGGTGTCGAACCAAATTACGGTGGAAGGACGTAAGAAATGCCGCTATGATGTAACCATTCTTATAAATGGTTTGCCTTTGGTTCAGATTGAATTGAAACGCCGTGGCGTGGAACTGAAACAAGCATACAATCAAATACAGCGTTACCACAAGACTTCATTCCACGGACTATTTGACTATATCCAGTTGTTTGTCATATCCAACGGAGTAAATACACGTTATTTCGCCAATAATCCGAATAGTGGTTATAAATTCACATTCAACTGGACTGATGCTGCCAATCATCCGTTCAATGAGTTGGATAAGTTTGCCGTATTTTTCTTAGAGAAGTGTACGCTCGGTAAAATTATAGGAAAATATATTGTACTGCATGAGGGTGACAAGTGCCTGATGGTGCTTCGCCCTTATCAATTTTATGCGGTAGAGAAGATTTTGGACAGGGTACAAAACTCTAACGACAATGGTTATATCTGGCATACAACAGGTGCTGGAAAAACATTAACTTCATTCAAGGCGGCACAGCTTGTATCGGAATTGGATGATGTAGATAAGGTGATGTTTGTAGTTGACCGTCATGACCTCGACACTCAGACACAATCGGAATACGAGGCATTTGAGCCGGGTGCGGTGGATAGTACCGACAATACGGATGAACTTGTGAAACGACTGCAAAGCAATTCAAAGATTATTATCACTACCATTCAGAAACTCAACTCCGCAGTCAGCAAGACTTGGTATAGCAACAAGATTGAATCTGTCCGTCACTCACGTATCGTAATGATATTTGATGAGTGTCATCGCAGTCATTTCGGGGACAGCCACAAGAAGATTATGAAGTTCTTTGACAATGCCCGGATATTCGGCTTCACCGGAACGCCTATCTTTACTGAGAATGCGGTGGACGGACATACCACCAAAGAAATATTCGGCAATTGCCTCCATAAATATCTGATTAAGGATGCCATTGCGGATGAAAACGTGCTTGGTTTCCTTGTGGAATACTATCACGGCAATGAAGTCGTTGATAATGACAATCAAGCCCGGATGGAAGAAATTGCAAAATTCATCCTTAACAATTTCAACAAATCCACATTTGATGGAGAATTTGATGCCTTGTTTGCCGTGCAGTCCGTTCCGATGCTTATACGTTATTACAAGATTTTCAAATCTTTGAACCCAAAAATCCGAATCGGTGCAGTGTTTACATACGCAGCCAATAGTAGCCAGGATGATGACCAGACAGGTATGGGTACAGGTCAATATACAAGTCAAAGTGTAGGCGAAGCTGACGAACTGCAAGCCATCATGGATGATTACAATAAAATGTTCGGAACAGCTTTCACGACTGAGAATTTCCGAGCATACTATGATGACATTAACCTGCGCATGAAAAAGAAGAAAACGGACATGAAACCGCTTGACCTTTGCCTTGTCGTGGGTATGTTCTTAACCGGCTTTGACAGCAAGAAACTGAATACGCTCTATGTGGATAAAAACATGGAGTATCATGGCTTGCTGCAGGCGTTCAGTCGTACCAACCGAGTACTGAACGAGAAGAAGCGTTTTGGTAAAATCGTTTGTTTTCGTGACTTGAAAAGTAATGTTGATACGTCTATCAGGTTATTTAGTAACTCTGACAATCCTGAGGATATAGTGCGCCCTCCGTTTGAGGAAGTAAAACAGGAATACAGAACTTTAGCAACAGAGTTTCTTCAAAAATATCCTACGCCCGGCAGTATAGACTTTCTGCAAAGTGAAAACGACAAAAAGAATTTTGTGCTTGCTTTTCGTGATATAATCCGCAAACACGCAGAAATCCAGATATACGAAGATTATAGCGAAGATGCGGACGATCTTGGACTGACAGAACAACAATTCAACGACTATAAGAGTAAATACCTCGACATAACAGTTGGCTTTATCAATCCTCCAGTTACACCACCAGTTGTTGCGGAAGGCCCTGTGCCATACGGCAGTAATCAAGGCTTGGAAGATATAGATTTCTGTCTTGAGCTTCTGCATAGTGACATTATCAATGTGGCTTATATCCTTGAACTCATTGCCGACCTTGACCCATATAGCGATGATTATTCTGCTAAACGCCAGCATATCATTGATACTATGATTAAGGATGCTGGAATGAGAGGCAAAGCCAAACTCATAGACGGCTTTATCAAAAAGAATGTGGATGAAGACAAGGAAAACTTCATGACTGGGCGTAATAAGGCTGACGGCACAAATGAATTGGAGGAACGCCTGAACCAGTATATTGTATCTGAACGAAATAAAGCTATATGTGATTTGGCTGATGAAGAACAAATTTCTTCCGAGGTGCTTAATCTCTATATAAAAGAGTATGACTATTTGCAGAAGGAACAGCCTGAAATCATACAAAAGGCCTTGAAAGAGAAACATCTTGGTCTGATAAAGACAAGAAAAGCATTGACACGCATTCTTGATAGATTGCGTGGTATTATAAGAACTTTTAGTTGGGATTGAAGTTATGTTGGATAGCAAAACAAATAAAGTTTTCTTTTCTGCATGTTTTACTCAGACATACAGAAAATGCAAAAAGTCTATCATGGAAGCTTTGAAAGCAAAAGGTATAGAGATTGGTTCGAATATCAGACAGACAAAAGATATTTGGGCAAGAGACTATATGCCTATTCAGATAGATGAAAATAAATTCATGCGCTATAAATACACCCCGGATTATCTTGTAAAAGTTCCGGGTATGAGTAAGTTTATTACCGACAAACCTGATTGTGATTTTCTTAAAGACAAAGATATAGTAGATTGTAATCTTGTTTTAGATGGTGGCAATGTGGTCGTTTGTGGTAATAAGATAATTTTGACAGAAAAAGTATTTGAAGAGAACACTGATTTGTCAAAGTATGAGATTACCAAACGTATTGAATCCGCTAGCGGAAAACAGGTAATATGGATACCTTGTGATCCGAATGAAATTGCAGAGTGCGAAAAAAGAAATGAACTTCCTTTATGTCATGCTGATGGTATTTTACACGCAATAGATGAGAATACGATATTACTTTCAAACTATATAGACTATGATCCGGAATATCGGTTGAAATTGTTAGAGCGTTTGTCTCCATATTTTAATATTAAAGAATTTCAATTTGGGGATATCAGGACAGAAAATTCATGGATATATATTAACTATCTGCAAGTTGGTAATGTAGTGCTTATGCCCGTTGTAAATGAAAAAGCAGATGATGTCGCTGCCGAGCAGTTAAAAGAGTTTCTACAAGTGGAATCTGTTATTCAAATAGATTCATGTGAGCTTACCTTCGAAGCGTCTGACGGAAATATCGGAGGTTCACTTCATTGTATTTCTTGGAATGTTTTTGATTCATCAATATAAAGTCAACAAATGGATAAAACATTCCTAATCAGGTGGTATGGCTCTTTTTACGGTGAAAACGCTTTGGACGATTTGAAAGAGTGGGAAAATAATCATTCGGACTATACATGTAATTTATACCTAATAAAAGGATATAAGAAATATGCAAAGACCACTAATCATTATTATATTGGCAAAACTATACAAGGTGTTGCTAAGCGATTTTCGAATAAAGACCATCACATAAAAGAGTTACCTAGAATATCGGAAATCTGGGTCGGGCATTTTGTAAACATGTTACCTGATGATGAAGATATCTTGTTGGCAGAAAGAATGTTAATTTGTTATGTTAGCAATGAAGTCAGCAATCAATACATGTTAAACAGAATATGTGTGAATTATGCTCCTGCTCAGAATGTTTATATTTTATCCGAATGGTATAACTATAAAACATTGAAGCAACGTGAAAGAATAAGCAAAGATTCCATAGCGAAAATTATTCCAGATGTTATTGCATATCGTGTGACTGAGAAAAAGCAGTCATTATTATATATGTCAGAAAAATTAAAGAAATATTGGTATTAAATATGAGCGAAGAATTACAACAGAAACTCCGTGACCAGCTTTGGGAGGTCGCAAACCGTTTGCGTGGCAATATGTCGGCAAGCGACTTTATGTATTTTACCTTGGGGTTCATCTTTTATAAATATTTGTCAGAAAAAATTGAAAAATACGCTAATAGTGCGCTTGAAGACGATGAAGTGACCTTTAAGGAATTATGGAATATGACCGATGCTGATGCTGCGGAATTGCAGGAAGAGGTCAAAAACCAGTGTCTGGAAAATATCGGTTATTTTATAGAACCACAATTCCTGTTTTCATCAGTGATAGATACCATCAAGCGGAAAGAAAATATACTGCCTATGCTGGAACGTTCTTTGAAACGCATAGAGGACAGTACACTTGGACAGGACAGTGAAGAGGATTTCGGAGGACTGTTCTCTGATATTGATTTGGCTTCTCCTAAGTTGGGTAAGACTGCTGACGATAAGAATACATTGGTCAGCAATGTGCTTCTTGCTTTGGATGATATAGATTTTGGTGTGGAAGCCTCACAGGAAATTGATATTCTCGGTGATGCCTACGAATACATGATTTCCCAATTTGCTGCTGGAGCCGGAAAGAAAGCAGGAGAGTTCTATACACCTCAGGAAGTCAGTCGCATATTGGCGGAAATTGTTTCTATCGGCCACCAACGTCTGCGCAATGTGTATGATCCTACTTGTGGCAGCGGCTCGTTATTGTTACGTGCAGCAAGTATAGGAAAGGCTGTTGATATATTTGGACAAGAAAAGAATCCTACTACCTACAATCTTGCCAGAATGAATATGCTGCTTCACGGAATCAAGTTCAGCAACTTCAAAATAGAAAACGGTGATACGCTCGAATGGGACGCTTTCGGTGATACCCAGTTTGATGCGGTAGTCGCAAACCCGCCGTTCTCAGCCGAATGGAGTGCCGCCGACAAGTTCAACAATGATGACCGTTTCAGCAAGGCCGGACGGCTCGCACCGAAGAAAACAGCCGATTACGCCTTTATCCTGCACATGATTTATCACTTGAATGAGGGCGGTACAATGGCTTGCGTAGCTCCTCACGGCGTGTTGTTCCGTGGAAACGCCGAAGGTGTTATCCGCCGTTTCCTCATAGAAAAAAAGAACTACATAGATGCCATTATCGGATTACCAGCCAACATATTCTATGGTACAAGTATTCCGACCTGTATTCTTGTCTTCAAGAAATGCCGTAAGGAAGATGACAATATCCTGTTCATTGACGCAAGCAAGGAGTTTGAAAAAGTAAAGACTCAAAACAAGCTTCGTCCACAGCATATACAGAAGATTGTTGAAACCTACCGTGACCGAAAGGAAATAGAAAAGTACAGTCATCTTGCCACCTTACAAGAAGTGGCCGACAATGACTACAACCTGAATATCCCCCGGTACGTTGATACCTTTGAGGAAGAAGAACCTATTGATATCAAGGCTGTAATGGCAGAAATCAAAGAACTTGAAACCAAACGTGCCGAACTGGACAAAGAGATTGAGGTGTATTTGAAAGAATTGGGACTAGTTGAATAAATGGAGGTATAATGGCAAAACGGTTTGAGATAAGAAACAGTACGGCAGAATTCCTAATCTTCGCTATTGAGGGCAAGGAAGATGGCATACAGGTGATGTATCAGAATGATACCATTTGGTGTACGCAGAAAGCTATGGCAACCTTATTTGATTGTTCGACAGATAACATAGGCTTGCATCTTAAGAATATATATGCCAGTCAGGAGTTACAGAAAGAAACAACTACCGAGTTTTTCTCGGTAGTTCAAACGGAAGGTGAACGTCAAGTCAACAGAAAGACCCTGTTCTACAATTTGGATGCCATTATATCTGTAGGGTATCGGGTAAACAGTATTAGAGCCACACAATTCCGCCAATGGTGTACCTCAGTCATCCGTCAATTCTCTATACGTGGTTATGTGATAGACAAGAAACGCATGGAAAATGGATCATTTATCGGTGAGGACTATTTTGAGCACTTACTGGCTGAGATTCGTGAGATCCGTCTCAGTGAACGCCGGTTTTATCAAAAACTTACTGACATTTACGCCACAGCTATTGATTATAATCGTGATGCTCCAACCACAAAGTTATTTTTCAAGAAGGTTCAGAACAAAATGCATTATGCGGTACATGGCCAGACAGCAGCAGAACTGATTGTGAACAGAGCCGATGCTGAAAAAGAACACATGGGACTGACAACCTGGGAGAATGCTCCAGACGGGAAAATAGTCAAGACTGATGTAAGTATTGCCAAGAACTACCTGAAAGGTATAGAACTGGAAGATATGGGACGTTTGGTCAATGCAGTTCTGGACATGGCAGAGCGTATGGCAAAGCGTCATATACCTATGACAATGGAAGATTGGGCAAAACGTATCGACATCATTCTGGAAGCAGGTGGTGATGCAATCCTTACTGATGCAGGCAAAGTTACGGCTGAGTTTGCCAAGAAATTTGCTGAAGCCGAATTTGAAAAATACCGAATCATTCAAGACCGATTGTTTAGTTCGGATTTTGATCGCTTTAATACCGGTGACAACTTTCTACCGTTTGATATTAATCCTGATAAAGAATAATGATTATGACAAATAATAAAGATAAAAAAGTCCTTAATGTTCCAAATCTGAGATTCCCGGAGTTTACGGGTGAGTGGGCTTCTTACAAAATATCAGATATTCTTCGTATTGGTAATGGAAAGGACTATAAACATCTTAACAAAGGCGATATACCAGTTTTTGGAACAGGTGGTCAAATAACATCTGTAAATGAATGTTTATATGATGGAGAAACAACATTTATAGGAAGGAAAGGAACGATTAATAAGCCTTTTTATTATAATGGTAAGTTTTGGACTGTTGACACTCTATTTTACACACATTCATTCAAAATTGTAGAACCTAAATTTGTCTATTGTCTATTTCAGACAATAAACTGGTTACGTTATAATGAGGCTTCTGGGGTACCAAGTCTTTCAAAAGATACCATTGAAAAAATCAAGGTAAACATTCCTCGTATTGAAGAACAAAAGAAAATATCACTTCTATTATTTGCTATTGAAGAGCGTATAATGTTACAAAACAAAATCATTGAGAAATATGAATCCTTAATTCAGGCAATTATTTATCAGAAAAAGATGGATGGAATACGCGAGGGGAATTGGCAGAAAACGGAATTAAGCAAAGTTTTACAAGAGAGAACGGAAAAGAATATAAATGGCTATACCATTTGTTCTGTATCTGTAAGTCAAGGTGTCATTAATCAGATAGAATATCTTGGACGCTCTTTTGCTGCCAAAGAAACATCGCATTACAATGTTGTTAAATATGGTGACATTGTTTATACAAAAAGCCCAACAGGTGATTTCCCTTATGGGATAGTAAAACGCAGCTATATAAAAAATGCTGTTGCGGTTTCACCTTTGTATGGTGTATATAAGCCCATTAATGATAACATCGGAATCTTTCTGCACTTCTATTTCATGCAGTCCAACAATGCGTTCAATTATTTGCATCCACTTATACAGAAAGGAGCGAAGAACACAATCAACATTACTAATGACCGTTTCTTGGGAAACTCCATTCCTTTTCCAAAAGCAAAGGATGAAGCGACCTATATTGCGAATGCCTTGACAAGCATTCAGACAAAGATTGATATAGAGAAAAGTTTGTTGCGGTCGTATGAAAAAGAAAAACAATACCTACTTCGTCAGTTGTTTATATAAACAACTGACGTAAGAGGTAACTTTTCTGTTCACAAAGTAAATTGACTATATTCTTTTCGACAGAAAGCTTATCCGAATAGGCTTTGAGAACTGAGTATATCTCGCTTTGTTTTTTCACCGTTGGAAAATGAAAGATTTTCTTCATAAAATCATTTTTTGGCAAATTGAAACGTGTACTGCCTTGTGCCAATGGAAAAACAGCCTTTCTAAATGATTTGGTTGAAATATAGTATGCTAAAAATGGAGGGAAAATCTTACTTTCATCTGTGATATGGACACCAAAACAAAAACTATTCAGGTATAAAGGATAAGCATCTCCCAAATACACTGCACCCATTCCAACTTCATCCGGTGTTTCAGATGACAAGGTGAAAAGAATGTCGCCATAGCGGACAACCGATTGTTGCTCTGTCTCATTGATTTTGACTAAACCAACATCGGTTATATCAATGATTTGATTCTGATAGACATTCATATATGTTATGTAGGGCCACCCATTACCAAAATCTTCTGCACTTTTACCTGATAAACCTGAATATGGTTTACCAAAATCATTAAATGACAATTCGACTTTATGCTGTTCTGATTCTATTAAGGTTTCGCATATTGCCTGAATTAAGGATGAAATTTCTGAAATGTCCGCAATTTCAGAAAGATTCTTTACGTCTATAAATGGTGATGTTGTTACATTAGCTGACATATGTGATATAGTTAAAGGTAAACAAATCAATGGAGAATTTCTTACAGATAGTGGCAATTACTATGTGATGAATGGAGGCATAGAACCATCAGGTTATTATGATGATTATAATACTGAAGCCAACACCATATCTATAAGTGAAGGCGGAAATTCTTGTGGTTATGTACAATTCAATACCACTCCATTTTGGAGTGGAGGACATTGCTATACAATTCAAAATATCACAAATAATGTAGAGAAACTATATCTGTATCATTACCTTAAATGTAATGAGGATACTATTATGAAACTTCGCATTGGCTCAGGATTACCTAATATTCAGAAGAAAGATTTAGCTAAATTCAGGGTAATAGTACCGATAATAGAACAACAAAAAACAATTTCTGCTTTTCTTTCTTTACTTGAAAGAAAAGTCCAAGTAGAAACTGACATCTTAATTGCTGTACAGTCAGAAAAACAATATTTACTTCGCCAAATGTTTATATAAACATCTGACGAAGTAGGTATTGCCGTTGTGCAGCGTAACAATTCAACATGCGTTGTTCTCGTGCTATCTTTGATAACAATGTACCTATAATCTGAGCTATTTGTTTCTGTTCATCCATAGATGGAATACAATGAATAGTATTAAAGTAATCTACAACAGAGATATTAAGTAAACCATGATTTCTTGCACCTTCACCAGCTATATTTGCGACAGTTTTATGCCATTTTTTTGATTCAAAATAATAGATGAGAAAATCAGAATCCACTCTAGCTGGGTCTGGACGAAAACAAATATATAATGGGGATAGTACACCCTGCTCATAATTGTCTAAACGTTTTACTGTCCCCCAAACATAATCTCCCGAATAACTTTTATTATATGCAAAATCTCCCTTTTGTAGAAGGTAATATCCTGACAAATTTTCACTAGCAACATTCTTGTTGAAAAATTCTTCTTGACTAACAAGACCATATTGAGCTGCTATCGTTAAAACTTGCTTACATTGCTCTCCCGTATTTTTTCTGCAGATTCTATGGCAAATATCAGAAAGCCGTACAAAGTGCCAATCACCGAAAAAACCATATAATCTTATTTGTGGTTGCTTATCTTTGGGGCTAGAAAAAAGTTTTTCACAGATTGCGGACTTTAGTTTTTTCAAATCCTTAATGATTTTGTTTTGGGTAGCGATACGATCATCTAGCAAATGCAACAAGCGACTGATTTTGTACTGTTCTTCTATTCTAGGGATTGAAAAAACATATTTCAGCATCTGCTCCTTATCCCCACGTGGCATTTTCACGCCCTTAGCTCCAGACATAACATAATTGATAAAAGTGTCATTTGCCATTATATAATGTAGGAATGAAGGAGAAATAGATTTAGCTCTAAAAACAAACACATCAGTACTACAACCTCCATCACTATTTGCTGCCCACACTTTACGCAAGTAAGGACGGATATTAGATAATAACACATCACCCTTCTTATAGTGTATTACGTTGGTGTTATTAGGAATAGATATAGCCGGGTTAATGCCACCAAAATCAGACTTCATATTTTCTGTTGATACATAATTAGCCAAAGTAAGCTTGTCTGTACTAATCCGTTCTTTTACAAAATCAGTTACATGCCCCAAGGAGCATCTTTCCCATTCTTCCGTAAATTCAGGGAATCTCAGATTTGGAACATCTCTTATTATATTTCTTTAATTATGAGAATTAATTATCAGAATTTTATGAATAACAAGACAATTAGAGAAATTGCGGTTGCCTGGAAAGAGTACAAGCGACCTTATGTGAAGCAGTCCACAATGGCTGCATATTTATTAATTTTGGAAAACCACCTCCTTCCTGCTTTTGGAGAAAAAGACTCACTTCCAGAACAGAGTGTACAGAGTTTCGTATTAGAAAAGATTGAATGTGGATTGAGTGTCAAATCAATTAAAGACATTCTGATAGTTCTGAAAATGGTGATGAAGTTTGGAGTAAAGAATGAATGGATGAACTACTATGAGTGGGACATCAAATATCCTACAAATTCAGCGAACAAGGAACTGGAAGTATTGTCTGTTTCTAATCATAGAAAAATACTTGATCATATTCAGAGTCATTTTACGTTTACAGGGCTTGGCATTTATATAAGTCTTAGTACAGGTTTACGTATCGGTGAAATATGTGCCTTGAAATGGAATGACATCAATATAACAGAAGGTACTATAACTGTTAGGCGTACCATTGAACGTATATATATGGTTGAAGGGGAAAAGAAACATACAGAACTTGTTATCAGTTCCCCAAAAACAAAAAACTCATGCAGAGAAATCCCCATGAGCAAGGAATTGCTTGCTATAGTTAAACCACTAAAGAAGATTGTCAATGATGATTTTTATGTACTTACCAATGATGAACATCCCACAGAACCACGTACGTACCGTAACTATTATAATGGACTGATGGAAAAGCTCGGTATTCCCAGATTGAAATATCACGGTTTGCGTCATAGCTTTGCAACACGCTGTATTGAGGCCGGATGCGATTATAAAACAGTGAGTGTTTTGTTAGGTCACTCTAACATTTCTACCACACTTAATCTTTATGTCCATCCTAATATGGAGCAGAAGAAACGTTGCATTACAAAAATGTTCAAATCATTAGGAAAGTAAGAGTATATTTACCTTTTATATAAGATTACAAAAATCAGTAGATTATAAATACAAAGCCAAATGCCTTTTTCACATATAGGCGTTTGGCTGACTTATTAGTAGGGGGGTATATAGATTATACTTGTTACATAATATACTATGGTAGGAAGTGAGCATCAGCTCACTCCATGCCAGAATCGGTAATAAAATTCTTTTCAGTTTCATAACAGAGGGATTTCAAATCAAAATGCACAAAAATAAATGTCTGTTAAGAAGGAAGTCTAAATATAGAATCTGAAACTCCACAGATGACTATATTTAGACTTTTATTTATTTGGTCGTATATATAGAAATTACCGGCCTGGATTTATGAGGTTGATCTTTCGGTGTCTCCTGAATAGTTCCTGACTGCATAGAGTAAAGCCATGCTTTATTCTCCTTTTGCCCTTCCACTTCAGTAGAAGACCATAACCAGCATTCACCCG
>ENA-OPVL01001777-OPVL01001777.1-human-gut-metagenome-genome-assembly--contig:-NODE-1777-length-12561-cov-2.909883_pt1 | contig 12561 bp, 8 predicted proteins | sample MGYA00241496_ERZ501984 | MGnify/ENA primary metagenome ERZ501984 (study PRJEB25962, sample SAMEA2042986) | human gut metagenome | biome: human gut; feature: human-associated habitat; material: faeces... | reverse complement strand
ACTGCCAAACAGGTGTGATAATAACCGCGGTGGATGACGCAAGAAGCCCCTTCCTATAGAGGAAGGGGTAGTTCACCAAGTAGTCGATAGTACTAACAATATTGCAGCAAAGCGGTGGTCTTCTCCTATGATTTCTGTAAAAAAGAAGGAGCTATTCACGCTCCTCTACTTTTTTTGGTTCTCTCTTATGGTGGAGACTTGCCAATTTTTATATGTTTTATAATATGAAAAGAATCCGATTCTTTTCTTTGCTCCACAGACTGACTGCTCCCACACGCAAGCATGTGGGTTTTTCGCCACAAATTTATAACTTAATCCAATTCTTTTTTTTATAAAAATTCAGTGCATTTTTCTTATAGTAAAATATATTTACCATATTAATATAAATAATTAAAAAAGGAGAGATAGTTATGCAGAATTTTGAATTAACTAAACACCAGGTAACAGAAGCAAACTTTAGGGATAATGGCAGACAGAAAGAAGGAGAATCCAGTTTTGACATTTCCGGATCTGTCCTGCTCCCGAAAGACGGGAAAGGTATTATTTTTGAACAGGAGGTTCATCTTGGAAAACCAGAAGAAAATGTGTATCTGTATTTAAAGACACTCACATTTTTTACCCAGATTGACGAGTCCAAGCCTTTCGTATTAGATGAAGCAAACAAAGAATGTTATCCTATGGCAGAAAAACTACTGAAAGAGACAATCAGAAATGTAACAGAATCTTTTGGTATGCCGGTCATTGATCTGATGGTCGAAGCAAAGCCAGAAGCATAATTTTCCACACAACAAAAAGGACCAGTTTTCTGGTCCTTTTTTCTTATAAAAATCTTTATCCATCTTCATCAGTTAAACGTATCTTGTAAAATAACTTTAGACAGCTTATGGTAGAATAGGATTAGAAAAAGAAAAGAGGGGAAACATATGCATTTATCAGATATCAGAGAGCAGTTTATAAAAAACGGATACCTGCCAAATAATGAAATCGTTATGGCAGCTTATGGAACTCTTCATGGAGTTCCATTGCTGGTCGAGTCTGATCCTGGGCAGGGAAAAACAAGCCTTGCTATGGCTATGGGGAAAGCTTTCCAGTTACCTGTCCTTCGTGTCCAGTTTTATGAAGGATTGACAGATGATAAGATATTATACGATTACAACTACCAAAGACAGCTTCTTTCCATTCAGGCGATCCAGAGTGCCTTACAGGAAAATTTGAGTGGAAAGAATATCCATGATGCAATGGAGGTCGCAAAAACAATTGATTTTTATGGAAAAGATTTTTTGATTCGCCGCCCAATACTAGAATCCATATGGGGAGAACAACGGTATGTTCTTCTTTTGGATGAAGTAGACAAAGCATCTGAAGAACTGGAATATACTTTATTGGAGTTTTTGGATGATTTTTCTTTAAGTATCCCACAATATGGAACAATAAAGGCACAAGAGGGGATGGAACCCGTAGTTATTCTAACATCCAATAATTACAGAGATTTGTCAGATGCCTTAAAGAGACGGTGTAATTACTTATATATCCCCCGGAAAACAAAAGAAGAGATTGTGGAAATCTTGAAGATGAAAGCGCAAGCCTCTACAGCTATCATAGAAGGGGTAGCATCTTGTCTTTATCAGTTGCAGGAACTTCGCTTAAAACAGACACCATCTATCTCAGAAGGCATTACATGGGCTGCATATTTACAGAAACTTATGGATGATGATGACTTTGATATTAAAGATTCTCTGTGTATGCTGTGTAAAAACAAAGAAGACCAATTACTGGTACAGGAAACAGACATTCTTTCTAATATCCTGCGGATAACTTCTGAATCAGAAAAATAATATTGGAATCGGATTCTTTTGCAAGAGAATACAAGAGCAGGAGGTGTAATAAATGTTATTGGGATACATGACTGAATTCGCAGGATATCTAAATGATAATGGATACGAAGTGACGCAGGATAAGATCAGCCGCTTCCTATCTTTAAAAAATGAGGAGATTGATTTTACAAAAGAAGAGGATATTCTTCCGTTAATGAAATTATGTTTCTGTCGGAATAAAAAAGAAGCAGGTACATTTTCTGACTATTTCCACCAGTATATTAAAAAGTATCGCGGATCATATGCAAAGGAAAAAAAACGGATACAAAAAGAGCAGACAGAAAGAGTGGAATATAACCACTCCTGCAAGGAAAAAGTCCAAAAAGAGCTTGCATATATCGGGCAGAAACTAACGGAAAAGAGAAATGCTGTATCAAGAGAAAGCGAAATACTAAATATCCCCAAAACACAAAAAAATTATCTGCGAAAACAGGAAGACAAAATAAAAAAATATTTTACTAAAAAAGAAACCTCTTTTCTCTTATCTTTATGCACAGAAAAAGCGGATGTTTCTGATATATCAATGAAAACATTTGAGACTTTAGAAAAGAAGATTCCAGATAAAGCTGAAAAAGCGTTGCTATCTGGAAAGTCAGAGGACTTTGATGTTTATCAGAAAATATTCGAAGTCTTGAAAAAAGTCAAAGCGCAGGTCACTCAGCATGAAAATTATATTGAGAGTAAAATTTTCCGTGAGACAAAAGAATTGAGAGGGCAGCAAAAAGAATTGGAAAATAGGCTTCAAAAATTAGAAGAAGAAGAAAAACGGATTCAAAATGAATTGGATAACAAACTTTATATGCTATCGCATCAGTTCAAAGAGAAAACTGCCCCTGTAACTCACAGAGAGACTTTTAAAGGTGGCGGAGCGGTACAACTTTTAGACGAAGCGATGCCACAATTTATGGATAAACCATTCAAACAATTAACAAAAAAAGAGAAGGAATATATCTATCAGTACATTCGTCAGAATATAGTCTCTTTTAAGACAAGGCTTGGAAGATACCTGTATACACAAGAAAAGCGTAAGATTGATATGGAACGGACGATACAGATGACGTGCAAAACGGGAGGCATTCCGCTCAAGCTTTGTTATGAAATGCCTAAACGAAACAGAGCGAATCTGATACTTGTTCTCGATATTTCCGGCTCCTGTAGGGAGGCTTCTGAAATGTTATTAAGTTTTATGTATCTTTTGAAAGATATATTTACCGGAGGCTGCCGGACATATGTATTTGTTAATTCATTGTATGATGTAACAGAACTCATGGAAACAGATGATATTCATACTGCTGTGCAAGGAGTCCTGCAGAGTGTCCCGACAAAAGGAGTTTATTCAGATTATAATCGTCCAATGGAAATGCTATGGACTAATAATCGAAAATATTTAAAAAAGGATAGCTTTGTTTTATTCTTAGGGGATTACCGTAATAACAAAAATAAAGAGGGAACAGAGTGGTTGAAGAATATTCATGCTAGAGCAAAGAAAATGTTTTTTCTAAATACAGACAAAAAAGAAAAATGGGGACAGGGAGATTCCATAGCTCCTGTCTATTCCCGATTCGCATCGATGTATGAGGCTAGAACTCCCTCAGACTTGATACATTTTATCGATCAGATAGGATAAGGAGTGATTTGATGTGGTATCTTGATAAAGATGTGGAAGAAAACATCATAAAAAATATGGAAGAATTAGGCTATCCGCCTGACGCAGTAGAATATGCCGGGATTTCAAATGCTGGTAAGCATAAGTTTTATTATGGTACAAATCTGTTGACATTTTCAAAACAAGGAGATTTTATTGCCGAAAACAATCTACCTGTAAAGAAAAACCCTGAACTTAGAAAAAGGAAAAAAGAAAGAAAAGAACAAAGGAAACAAATAAGGGAGTTTTTTAAAGCGGATTACAAATGTGCAAAAGCGCATATCGAGACGCTGTTAAAAGAGGAAAATCCTTTATTTAAGAGGACATCTTTTTCCTACCATAAGCAAAATAGTATAGAAATTAATCTTTTTTTTCAGAGCGAATATAGTATTGATAAAATATACCAGATTCCAGTATCTTTCCTTTTAAGCAATTATCAACAACACAAAGAAGATAAATTCACTTCTTACATACTTGCTCACATACAAAAAAATAGTTCCATAATAGAAGAACAATATAGAAAAGCTGTTATAAAAGACATACCGATAACGAAGGTATATGAAGATAAAAACTGTTCATTTATAATACAGCCAACAAAAAAAGCTTATATATACTTAAAGAAAGCAGATGCTCAGATACCATGTAAAGTAGATGAAAATGAATGTTTTTTCACTAAGTTTATCGGGAGCGGTATCATCCGTACACCGCATATTAAGCTTAAATGTTGTGACAGCATAAAAGAAGAAATGATACAGTCTGCTTGTAGAAAAGAAGTTAAACTATCAAATATGCAGATGAACGCTGTAAAAAACTATGTTAAAAACTATGAACAATGGGCTGATAAGTTATTGGCTGCGTTTGCTTACCCCGCTGGATGTGGTTCCTATAATGTTGCACCTAAATGTCAGATAAAAGGAAATGATTTTTCTACGGTTTATGTGGGGTCTGGAATTATGATAAAAGATGGAAAGATTCATTTTAACAATGAGGCAGAAAAAGAATTTTCAAAGAAAAGATTTCAAAGGGCATTTTTTGAAGCGAAAGAATTATTAAAAGGATATCAGTATATTTCAGGAAAAGGTGTATTATGTGGAGATACCAGAATAAGGAAAAAGATATCTGAGTTTACAATAAACGACACCATTCATGTTCCATCCTACAAAGAATCTCTCGTATTATGGCGTAAACAATTAAAGAGAGAAGTAAAAAGGATCAATAAAGTGATGGATACCATGATAAAAGAAAAGGAAAAAATCCTATTTGAAAAATACAATAAGTTGTTATCGGATTTTTTACTACAGGATATATTAAAGACGGTTTCCCTCAACAATGATTATGTCACAGAGAAAACTGTATGTTCCATATTGCGGGGGACACAGTTATCTAACCCGGCTGTAAAATGCACTTCAAATGCTGGGAAGTATAACATCCTTACTATAGAGGAAGTATCAGCTGCTATAAAGCAATTATTAAAATCTGAGCTTCTGGAAAAGAAAAAAATAAGAGGGTGTTACGGTTCGTATAATATAGTAAAGCTTACTCCTGATGGAGAAAAATGTATAAACATTATCCCTTTTATGAAGAAAGGCGGCAGTATTGATGCCGTTAATAAGTTTAACAGAATGAAGAAAAATGAAATAGATATAAAACAGTATTTTATACTGCTCGATATCATTTTCAAAAATCCTTCGTTTTTCTGTGTATATCAGTATGAAGTCATTCCAGTCTTTGCCAATGCACCAAAAGAGTTCTTTACATTGGTAAAGATGAGAAAATCCATCGAAGAAAATAGATTCCGCCTAAAGGTCTACAGGATGATCGTGAAAAAATAGGATTTGCTGTAATATCGGCCCATAAGAAGTTCTCTCGACAAATAGAGTCAGTTTACGCTGGCTCTTTTTTTTCTTATAAAAATTCTTTTATTTCTCCCTATTATAAGATGAATATTATACGCATTGAGATGAAGAAAAGAAACGTAAACTAACTTCTAGGCAACCTATTGCATAATAAGTTATACGCAAAATGATTTTAAAATGAATGAAAAAAATATATAGAGAAGGAAAATAGGACAAAAAAGAAAGCATAAAAAGAAACAACGTTTCGTGTATCAAAAGATGAGAAGCTGCCAAAACTATCGTTTTATTGCTATAACTTACTGGTTGTAGAACAGAAAAAAGATATAAAAAAATATAATCAAATCAAATATAATGACATGAATTCGACTCTTATATCGATGATGAAAAGTCTTGATAAAGGCAACGATGTCTTTTTAAAGATATGCTGTCTGCTGTGGTCAAAACGGAGTTTTGTGAAATAACAATCATAGATATATCTATGTAATCAAAACACAGATATATGTGTGACTATAAAACACACTTATATGCGTGTAATTATAACACAAATATAGGTGTGACATGAAATCATTTATATACCTGTGTATTTTTTTCACAGATATATGCGTGTATTAAAAACATAGTTATATCTGTGTATTAATATCATAGATATACCTGTGTAAATATTCCATAGATATATCTGTGAAATAACCGTCTGTCAAAAAGTCCTTCCGAGGGCTTTTTTTTATATCCACAGCTTATTTATAAGAAAAATTTAGTTGTTGAAAAAGAATCGAATTCCATTTTTGCATTTCTCCCAAGCTATAGATGCCACTTTTTTATATGTTCCCATGTGAACTTACAATGTCCCAAGTGTGCTAAGACAGGCATTTGACCCGAGCCAGAAGATACTTTGCCATATTAAAATCAGAAAAACTCCTCTTGCGTTATTTCTTTTATTAAAACTTATGAAACAGAAAGGAATCGGTACAGTTATGGCAGAAAAAACACAGGTTTATCATTTTGCACCAGGAATGCCTTATATCCCGCCAAAAGATTTTCGTCTAGTTCGAGCAAAGTGGGAAAGTCCCCAATTATATATAAACGGTTTACCTGCTTTTTTCCATTTGCACTTGCAAAGAGAAGATGGGTATTATTCTTATGCTCAGATATTCTGTCGCCCTGTTGTAAATAATAAGCGGCTAAATATCAGACAGATTGGGTATGTTAATACATCTGACATTGGAAAGTCTTTGGAAAAGATGGCAGATTTCCATCAATACCAGGAATACTTTCTCACAGCAAACAGTTTTTCCACACCAAAAGAAAGAAAAAAGAAAAACCTATACACAATCCAGAATATCGTATTGGATATTGATATACACTCTGCAAAAAGAGACAGGGAGATTTTTATACAGCGTCTGGATGCTGTACTGTATCTTGCATTTAAAGACGAAACTTTTCCACTGCCTGTCCCTAACACAGTTGTCTATACTGGCAGAGGGATACAGCTATGGTGGGCAGTCTGTCCATTTTCCGCAAAAGAGCTGTTATATGTATACCATGACCTTGTCAGATATTTTGCGAGTGAGATTACAAAAAGAATCAATGAAGACAAGGAATTGAAAAAACATGTCATCGTAGATGCCGCTGCTTCCAAAAAAGAGAGCGGTTTGTTCCGTATGCCGGGAACATGGAATGCAAAGTCACGGACGTTTGGTTCTTTCCGCATCCTGCATGAAAACAAGTTTGATGCTGTATTCCTGTTTTTTGACCGTCATCCTAAGACAGGAAAACCGTTTATTAAATATAAAAACAAAAGAAAAAATAGATTCCGGGATTACGGAAACTATATGGAGGAAAAGATCCGGCATTTGATTAAAGTGAGACGAGAAGAAGGATTGGACGAAAATGGTTTCCGGGATCTTTACTGCCTGATCGTTTACTGTGCCTACCTTTCCAGCGGTACAGCAGATGAGATTGCTTGGGCAAAAACCATAGGACTTAACGAAAGTTTTCAGCGTCCGCTGCCGGAAAAAGAATTGAGAAGTTACATGTCCAGTGCAACGGAAAAGAAATATCGGTTTACCTTTGAAAAAGTGATCGAATATCTTGATATTGATGAGAAAGAACAAGAAACCATCTGCTTAAAACCAGCAGGAGTAAGAAAAAAGGAACGAGAAATGGCAAAGAAACGAGCAGAAGAAAAAAGGATAAGACGAAAAGAAGGAAAAAAGAAGAAAAAACTCCGTGTATTGGAGCTGCTCATGAAAGGATATACCCAGCAGAAGATTGCAGGAATCATTGGATGTACCCAGTCAACCGTCAGCAAGGTTATAAAAGAATCTGGGATCAAATGCAAAAAAGGCAGAAGAAAAATAATCGAATCTGCCAAAGTCATCTGCCAGACAATACATACAAAAAAAGAGGAAAAACAAAAAGCAAAAGTCCATAAAGAAATGGAACATCTGCTGGAGACAGATCCAGAGTTTTGTACCACAATGGACAAACTGAATGAGTTGAAAAAGAAGCGGGAACGGTATAAAAAAGAAAAGGAAGAGTTAAACGAACGAAGAAAAAACGCCGGAATGGAACTGGACTTTTGCTCTGCCGTCTGATGCAGAGTTTCAGGAGATATTAGCAGGGGAAATCAGCAGTTATAACGAACTTTAACAACTAATTTTTTCTTATAAAAAAAGTCCTCTTTTCTAGTAAAAATAGCCACAGGAGACTGGGGTTTTTTGTTGTGCCAGAATTTTCATTATCCGGGTTAAAAAGGAAAAAGTAAACAAACAGACAAGAGGTAAACAAGGCGAAGGACAAGAAAAAGAAAGATAGTTGTTGCAATTATTCCGTGCCTGCATATATAAATGATAATTATCTTAGACACCCTTATGTTTCTCCTACTTTATAGTCATGCAGTACGTCTGTTAGTTCTTCTCTGTTGGACGTAGCTCACTATCCTTCTTTTGCACAGAGCATTCCCACTGTGTCTTTATTTTTATCTGTATCCCTCTTACCTTCCTGGCATGGCATTGGAAAAAGCTTCTATTACTTCGGTATTTTCTTATCAAAATTCTTTTTGCCTACCTTTTTTTATACTATACCAAGGAATACATGTTATCGCTTTTCTGTGATGACTCCGAAGCTATGCCTATCTGTATGGGGTCGGATACAGCAAATCTGGTACGAAATGAGGTGACTCGATCCTGATGAAACATATTAATAAGAGAAAAGAATGAAAAGAAAGGGAGTATCCATATGATTAACTATGAAAAATTGAACAAATTCCAGTATGAGGCGGTAATGCATGATAAAGGACCAGCATTGCTTTTAGCTGGAGCAGGTACAGGAAAGACACGGACACTCATCTACCGTGTAGCACATCTGATCGAGTCAGGAGTCAGTCCAGAAAGTATCCTGCTTCTTACCTTCACCAATAAAGCAGCGAATGAGATGAAAGAACGAGCAGAGAAGATGTTAAAAGAAAAATGTGGAATCACTGCCTGTACATACCATTCTTTTTGTGTAAAGATGCTGCGATTTTATGGAAAAATGGCTGGCATCTCTCCTGATTTTACGATTATATCTGGACCGGACGAAGCGGATATCATTGACATTGTAAAATCTGAGTTGAATTTCCAAAAGTTAAAAAATATGCCTTCTGCTTCTGTTTTTGCTTCTATGTTATCTACTTGTGTAAACAAAAGGCTTACACTAGAAGAACTGTTAAAAGAGCAGAAGTACTGGAGATTCAGACAAAATGAGAGAAAACTTCTCTTATTACGAGAGGAAACAAAAAAGTATAAAGAAGAACATAATTTATTTAATTATGATGATATTCTGCTCAAGTTTGATCAGATGCTTACAGATTATTCTAATATTGCAAGAAGAATTGAGGATACTTATCGATACATTATGGTAGATGAATATCAGGATACAAATACTTTACAGGACAGCATTATAAGAAAGATCCGGACAAAAAATACAAATCTTATGGTCGTTGGAGATGATATGCAGTCTATCTATAAATTCCGAGGAGCGGATGTACAAAATATTCTATCATTTCCAAAAAGATATACTGATTGTAAAGTAATCTATCTAACAGAAAATTATCGTAGCAGTCAGGAAATCCTTAACCTTGCAAATCATGTTATGACAAATGCAACCGAAGGATATCAAAAAAACTTAAGAGCACAGTTTAGCAGCCAAGAACTTCCGAAAGTGTACGGTGTTAATGATACAAAAACAGAAGCGGAGTTTGTGTTAAACCGTATTAAAGCAAAACATGCAGAAGGTATCCCGTATAACGATATTTGTGTATTGTATCGAAATTCATTCCAGTCTTATGAATTAGAAGTTCTTTTAAATAAAGCTGGACTAGATTTTGAAAAATATGGTGGAATCCGATTCTTAGACAGGGCACATATTAAAGATGTTCTTGCATTTTTAAGAATCTATACAAATCCATCTGACGAACTGGCATGGTTCCGTATTCTGCAGTTACATATTGGTATTGGAAAGGTATATGCAAGAAACATCTCTCGAAAGTGTTTGGAATATGGTCCGGAATACTTAATAGATGATTGTCATAAACGAAAAAAATATGGAGTGCATATCAGAAAATTGTATGATGAGATCCAAAGTTGGGAAGGTAAAGAGTTCTTAGAGATATTAAAAAGCAGTTGTGCTTATTATGCTAAAACCTTAGAGAATACTATTAGAAATAAAAAAGTTGATTCTGAATCGGACAGGGAAGAAAGTTTACAGGATCTTGAAAGGAATAAAGAAGATATCACAATTCTTCAGGAAATGGCAAAAGATTACGACTCTGCTCTGGCTTTTCTGGATGCAACAACTTTGGATGCAACAAAGTCAAAAGAAAATGAAGAGGATAAACTTGTCTTATCGACAATACATTCCATAAAAGGATTGGAATATGATACGGTTATCTTATTGGATTGTATCGATGAAATCCTTCCATCTGCCAGATATATTGGTTCTCCAGAGGATAATGAGGATGTACGTTGCATGTATGTGGCAGTGACGAGAGCAAAAAATACATTATATATGATGGTTCCTAAGATTGCATTAAAATATGGAAAGGCAATTCCAGGAGACTTGTCTCGTTATATTGAGGGTAGAGATGATCTGTATGACGCTTATGACATTAAATGAACAGGAGATGTATGTATGATGAGAAATAAGCAGCGATTGTTGATCATGTTCCTTTTAATAGTCACGTTGTTCCTGTATATAGTCAATAACAGCCATGGTTTGCTGTATAACCATGTGATAGTCTTGGAAGATGAGATTAGTTTTGTAGCTGCATTAGTTGTATTAATATTAAGTATACCAAAGGCTGTTGATACTTTCGCAAAACAGAGTAAGATTGTAAAGAGTATTTCATTCATTTCAAAAGTTTTAGCATTGCTGATAATTTTAATGATTCCATATCTGAGAGAATTTGTTTTCCTAGAGAAATTAATGAGTGTATTGGATACTAATATTTTATTGATATTAATTTTGTTCTTTGCTTATGCCGGACAGTGGGCTGCCGAAATAAAAAGGAAGGATATCAAGAACAGAAAGGAGAACAAAGAAAAAGGCAATTCTAATGAGGAATTGCCTTAGACGAAATTAAGATAAAAAGATAATTTCAATCCACATTTCTATAAGATGACAATTTGATTATATCAGAAAATAACGATTGAACAATACTAAGGTGCGCATTCCTCTTCCTCAACGAAGTAGGCAGGGGTTAGCACCACTATAAGTATTATTGATAAAGGAGATGGACTAATGGCAAACAGAGCGTTGGTATATACGATATACCCAAACGAAAAACAGAATATCCAGTGCCAGAAGACGTTTGGCTGCTGCCGTTTTGTGTATAACCAGATGCTGGATGTACAGAAGGAACGCCATGAGAATGGAGAGAAGCATTTATCTAAAACAAAGGCAAATACATACTGTAACCAGCATCTTAAAAAGAAGTATCCTTTCCTAAAAGAAGTGGATAAATTTGCTTTAACCAATGCCATCTACCATCTGGAAGATGGATATGACCGCTTTTTTAAACACCTCAGTAGATTTCCCAAGTATAAATGTAAGCATAAAACGAAAAGATCTTATACAACAAATATCACAAACGGGAACATCGAGATCAGTGATAACTCTATTAAGCTGCCAAAGCTCGGCTGGGTAAAGGCAAAGATACACCACAGACCAAAGGAAGATTGGAAGCTCAAATCTGCAACGGTAACACAGAATCGGGATGACAGCTATCAGGTGTCCATCCTGTTTGCATATGAGGAATCCATTTCTCCTGCAGTTGTTACAAAAGAAACAACGATCGGGCTGGATTACAAATCCGATGGACTGTATGTCTCCAGTGAAGGAGATACCTGCGGTATGCCGCATTATTTCCGACAGTCTGCAGACAAACTTGCAAAAGCACAGCGGAAGCTAAGACATAAGACCATCGGCAGCAAGAATTATAATAAACAGCAAAAACGTACTGCAAAGATTCACAGACACATCGCAAACCAACGGAAGGATTTCCTGCAGAAGAAGTCTACAGAGATAGCCAATCAGTATTCTTTTGTCTGTGTGGAAGACCTTAATATGAAGGCAATGGCAAACCGGGGATTCGGGAATGGAAAAGCGACCCTGGATAACGGATACGGGATGTTCTTAACCATGCTTGATTATAAGTTAAGAGACAGAGGCGGCCAGCTGATAAAAGTCGGCCGGTTCTTTCCATCGAGTCAGTTATGCAGCCATTGCGGTTTTAAGAACCCGCTGGTAAAGAATCTGTCTATCAGGCATTGGGACTGCCCAAACTGTGGGACAACTGGCATCGACAGAGATGTAAATGCAGCAAAGAATATCAAAAAAGAAGGCATTAGACTACTTACAGCCTAAGATATAAATATATAAGTAGGGGTGGAACACGCCGAACTTAACGCTTGTGGAGATTTTGGGAAAACTGCCAATGGGTGTGATAATAACCGGGGTCGATGAAGCAAGAAGCTCTGACTTCTATACAAAGTGTAAGTCAGAGTAGTTCACGCAATAGAACTACAGTCTGTGTACATTTCAGAATGGAAAGATCTATAATTGCGACCTGTCTGCGGCACAGAACATCGGTGCCACGGAAAAGGCAAAAGTTCCTGTCCGTGGCGGCGATGCCCCCGCACCTGTCTAT
>ENA-OPVL01001769-OPVL01001769.1-human-gut-metagenome-genome-assembly--contig:-NODE-1769-length-12585-cov-2.296967_pt1 | contig 12585 bp, 10 predicted proteins | sample MGYA00241496_ERZ501984 | MGnify/ENA primary metagenome ERZ501984 (study PRJEB25962, sample SAMEA2042986) | human gut metagenome | biome: human gut; feature: human-associated habitat; material: faeces... | reverse complement strand
AAAAAACGGGGGATGCGTTGTGCATCCCCCGTTTTTGTTGCGATTACTCTAGGTCAATAAACTTGGTGCTCAGGATCTTGCCGTCTTTGACAAGCATTCTGGCCATGGTGGGGCCTCGGGTGCCTCTGGGGTAGCTGGCGCTGCCGGGGTTGAGGACTAGGCAGCGGCCTACTTGGGCTTCTTTGGTTACGTGGGTGTGACCGTTGATGGCTACGTCTACGGATCCCACGGGCAGGTCTTCGCGGTAGTGGGCTACGGCGAATTTGAGGCCTTCGTAGGTGAAGATGGCCAGACGATCTACATCCGGGCCGTAGTCGCGGTAGTAGTCGTTGTTTCCTAGGACCGCTCGCACGGGGGCGATGGTGCATAGATGCTCGTAATCCATCTCTGATGTGAGGTCTCCGGCATGGATGATCAGATCTGCGCCCTTGAGCTCGTCCAGAAGCGCGGGCGAAAGATAGCCGTGGGTGTCCGAGATGATGTCGATGCGCTTGGCGCTTGCACTGTTCATGGGATCCCTTCTGCAAAACCGATTCGACGTATATAAAACCCCACGGCTCCGCAGACAATTGGTCTACAGGGCTGTGGGGCCAGTGCACTAGAGGCTCAGGGCCTTCTTGAGCGGCACAACGCGGCGGCGCGAGACCGGCACGCGTTCGTCGACGCCCGTAATGCCCAGTTGGATAGCGCCCGAGGGCACGGTCTCGACATCCGTGACGCACGCCAAGTTGACGATATAGCGGCGATGAACGCGAAAGAAGCCAAAGTCGCAAAGCTTGGCCTCGAACTGCGCCAGCGAGGTCGTCGACAAAAAGCGATCATCGACGGTATAGATGCAGGAGTAATCGTCCTTGGCCATGATAAAGCGAATGTCGTCCACGGGAATGAGCACCTTGCGGCCGCCCTTTTCCACCGGGATACGCTCGATGGTCACCTTGCTGTCCGTAACCGGCTTGGCGCGTTGCATGACCTTCTCGATCGCGCGATCCAAGCGAGCTTCCTCGACCGGCTTCATCAGATAATCGACGGCATCCACGTCGAATGCCTCGACCGCATGGTCGCTATACGCAGTCACAAACACGATCGCCGGCGGATTTTTGAGCTTATGCAGCGCCTCGGCAAGTTGCAGGCCCGAGGCACCGGGCATCGAGATATCGAGAAACACGACATCCACGCGACTTTCCATAAGCATCTCGATGGCGGAGCGGACGCTCGACGCCTCCGTGATCGTGCCGATCTTGCCCGTTTGCTCGAGCAGGAAGCGAAGCTCCGAGCGAGCCGGCGCCTCATCATCCACAATCATCGCACGCAGCATAGGGATAAAACCTTTCGTCAACTAACTACGCCGGGCATCCGTCGCATGACGTTGAGCCCGTAGCCTTTTATTTTACCCTTGAATGTCAAAGATGCTCTCTGACAAATCAAGATGAAGGAGCACTTTGGTGCCCTTGCCCGGCGCCGATTCGACACGCGTATAGGAGTGCGGCCCATAAAAGCGATGGATGCGCTCCGAAATATTGTGCATGGCCACACCGGCGCCGCCACCCTGGGGAGAGTTGGCGTCGGGACGGGCAGAGCGCTCGTCAAACAGTCTGGCGGCGGTACCCTCATCCATGCCCACGCCATTATCGGCCACGGCAATCAAGATTGCATCCTCGCCGTCTTGGTGAACGGTCACGTCGATCCTCAGGGCGTCGTCATCGCCCATACCATGACGCACGGCGTTCTCGACAATCGGCTGGATCACGAACGCCGGCACCAGCGTATCTTCCACGTCCTCGGACACATCGAACGTCGCAAGCACACGGTCCTCGCCAAAGCGGGCCTTCTCAAAGGTAAGGTAGCGCTTGGTCTGTGCGACCTCGCGCGAGACCGGAATAAGCGATCCCGAGTTGTCGAGTGTGGCACGGTAGAACGATGAGAACTCACGAAGCAGTTCGCGGGCCCGCAGCGGGTCGGTGCGCGTAAACGATGCAATGGTGTTCAGCGTGTTGAACAGGAAGTGCGGGTTAATCTGCGCCTGCAGCGCACGCACCTCGGCGCGCGCCGTGAGTTCCTTTTGCACCTCGAGCTCGTGGATGGCGAGCTGCGTGGACAAGATCTCGGCAAAGCCCGAGGCAAGCGCGTACTGGGTACGGTCGACGGCGCGCGGGGTCTTGTAGTAGAACTTGAGCGTGCCGACGGTACGATCGCCCACCTTGATGGGGGCGATAATGCCGGCGGGGACTTGGTTGTGCGAGCCGTCCGAGCCCACGACATCCACCATACGGTTGAACGACTGCACGATGCCATGTTCGATAACGTAGCGCGTGGCAAGCGTGTGGATGGGAGAATCTGGCAGTAGTTTTTCCTCAAACTCTCCCGCGCAGGCAAGCACGTTGCCCTCGTCGGTGATGGCCACCGTCATGGCGCGCGTCTCGGGCAAAATGCGCCGGCACACCAAACGCGCCGACTCCTGCGTCAGACCGCCCTTAATGTCCTCGAGCATGGCCGAGGCCACCGAGAGCGTCTCCTCGGTGTACTGGGAGCGCACCGAATCGGGATTGAGCGTCAAAAAGATAAAGATGCACAGAAAGATGCACAGCAGCGCGCAGGCAATCACCGTGGCGATCGGCTCGATACCGGTCACCAAGGCAAAAATAAAGTACACCAGCACGCAAATGGCGCAGGCAACGGCAATGATGCGAAAGATTGATATTGAACTATCGCGCTGGGCGCGGCGGTCGATCATTCGGCCCCCTCCAGGATACTGATCAGTTGTACGTCGCGCCAAAGCCCGTCCATGATCTTGGGCCAAAAGCTCTGGAAACGCAGGTAGCTTGCAGCGTTTTGGCGCGCATAGGCCTTTGCCTCGCCGATACCATGGCGCCAGATGCGCAGGTAGCCCTCATGCTCGCGGGTAAACACGCTGCGGACCATAGCGGTCTTGCGCACACGGTCGTCGAGCTCGCGCGAAATCCACGGGCCCGGGTAGGGCATGAGTGATGCCGCCGTAACGGGAATGAGCTCCTTTTGATGCGCGGCGAATGTCAACTTGGCCCGTTCGTAGTACCAACGGTATACATCCTGCATAAAGCGCGGTGAGCGCTTTTCGGACTCCGGAGGCAGATGGCGCACGGTCCACTCGTTATCGAACCACACGTCGTAGCCAAACATGCGCATGTTAAAGAGGTAATCCAAGTCCTCGCCGCGGGTGATAAACGGGTCAAAGGCCACACGCGTAAAGGCGCGGGCGTGCAGGGCCATCAGGCCGCCGCACACGTAGTTGGAGCGCGAGATGCGGGTGCCCGAGAGCGCCTTTTTCATCCAACGGTTGAACTCGATGCGCTTGGTCCACCAACGGTGGCAGATGCCCGCCTTGTCCGTGGGAGCCAGCGGCGAGCCGTCGCGATCGTAGAAATAGCCGCTCTTGACCAAGATCGGCAAGCCCTGACGCGTCTGCTGCCCCAACGCATAGGTCGCGCGCTTCATAAAGTCGGCGTCGATGACAGTCTCATCGTCATCCAAAAAGATAACCGCGTCATGACCCAGCACAGCGGCACAGGCTAGCCCCATGTTGCGGATGGCGCCGTAGCCTCGCAGGCTCACGCACTCGCCCGAACCCTTGGGCGCGATCTGAGCAACCCGGTCTGCGATGCGCGAGGCCTGGGTGTTGGTGACAACGGTGACCTTGAGCGTGGGATGCGCGTCGACAATCTCGTGCACGCGCAGCGACACATCGGCTGTGGCAGAAACGGGACAGACCACCAAAAGGATGATGCGCGGGATGTCACGTACCTGCTCAAGCGAGGCCAGGCAGCGGTCGAGTTCGGGATTGTCGGCGTTGAGTCGCGTCGAATGGTCATAGGTGCCAGGGGCGTTTGCGCAAGCGTCATCGCCCGCCCAATACGTTGGAATCACGACCGTGGCGTTCATGCCTTACCCTCCCTGCAACACAAAAACGGGACGCCGCCAAACACAGGCGACGCCCCGCGACCTAGCTGATTCCATCATACCCACTTGGGCAAATCATTGCTCGCAAGTCGCAATGTTTATTGCGGATAACCCCAAAAGAGTACCGTGGACAGGCACAATAGCCGCTCGCTCCTATGCGGCGTGCTCTGCCGCCCGAGTCATGCGGGACAGGCTGACCAGCAGCATAAAGCCAACGACCAACAGCACACCAATGGAAAGGACGCCCAGCGACGGGTTGCCGGTCAGCGAGGTGACAACCGACACCAGGAAGGTGCCCATGACGCTTGCATAACGACCAAAGATGTCAAAGAAGCCGTAGTACTCGTTGGACTTTTCTTTGGGGATAATGCGGCCAAAGTAGCTACGGCTGAGCGCCTGCACGCCGCCCTGGAACAGGCCGACCATAATGGCAAGCACCCAGAATTCGAAGGCGGTCTTTAGGAAGAACGCGGCAAACAGCACAATGCCCATGTAGGCGGCGACGGCCACCAGGATCATGTTGAGCGTGCCCACGCGTCCGGCGAGCTTACCGTAGATGATGGCGGACGGAAAGGCCACGAACTGCGTAACGAGCAGCGCAAGCACCAGCTGCGTCGAATCGATGCCCAAGGCCGATCCGTAACTGGTGGCCATGGAAATGACCGTGTGCACACCGTCGATATAGAAGAAGAACGCGATCATGTAGACCAGCACGGTCTTGTTGTGGGCGATCTCGCGCATGGTGTGTCCGACCTCGGAGAACACGCCGCCCACGATGTGGCCGATGGTGTCCTCGGGACCGCGCTCGCGACCGTACTTTTGCTTATAGGTGCGAATGAGCGGCAGAGTAAAGATGAGCCACCAGGCGCCAGTGATGATAAACGACAGACGCGTTGCCAGCATGGTGGGGACGCCAAGAGCGGGGCCACCCATGATGAGCGCCAGGCAGATGACGAACGGCACGGTGGAACCGATATAGCCCCAGGCATAGCCCGAGCTGGACACGGCGTCCATGCGCTCGTCGGTGGTAATGTCGGGCAGCATGGCGTCGTAGAACGTCATAGAAGAGTTAAGGCCGATGGTGCACAGCACGTACACGGTCAAAAATGCCATGGCGGACATTGGGATAGCCTGCGCCAGGCAAAGCACCAGGCCCGTGAGGAAGAAGCCCAAGAAGAACTTGATCTTGTTGCCGGCGTAGTCGGCAAGCGCGCCCAGAATGGGCATGAGCATAGCAATGACCAGCGAGGCGATCGTCTGCGCATTGCCCCAGGCGACCACCAGGTCGGCCGAGGAAGCGCCGGTATTGATGGCATTAAAGTAAATGGGCACCACCGAGGTATTGAGCAGCACGAGTGCCGAATTGCCCACATCGTACATAACCCAGTTACGCTCGAGCTTGGTGTATTTCATGGACAGGGACCCTTCGTATTCGCCCGATATGCAGTTAGTTCATCGTACCCCAATTGTCCAGAAGCACCGGTAAGGATTCGGCAAAGGGGCACGCACGGGCCCTATTCCTCGCGGTCGAACTCCTCATCGGCTTCGAGCACGCGACCGCTGTAGTTGACGTGACTGGTCACGGCATCCATGTCACCGGTCTCGATAAAACGTGCGACCGTACACTCGTAATCGACCAGCGCGCGATCAAAGACCTCGGGGAAACTCTCGTTCGAGACCTCGTCGGTAAAGGGATTCTTCCATGTCAGATGGCCCAGGTTACCGGTGCGCTCGGGCAGCTCCGTCGTCACGCGATGGGCAAGGCCGTCGAGCAGCGAGTAGTCGTGCACCAAGCCCTCAACCAGCGAGATCGCGCGCGTCTTTGCGGAGCCGGCCGGCTCAATCGCGCGGTAAAGTCGCTGCATATTGGCAACGGCAGCACCGTACTCCCCTGCCGGAATGTCAATGCCGTACACGCGTCCGGCAACATAGCTCATCAGCACGCCGGCCACGCGATTGATGCGATCGGTGGTGACGATCTCGCCCGCCGGCGGGTAATCGTCGACCGTAGCGCCATCGCGTTTAAGCTGCAGCATCAGTACATCCAGGTCGCTCTCGATCACGGCATGGACCTGACTGCTCGAATTCTCAAGCTCTGAATCGGACTCCACGATGCCAAACTGCTGCTCATAGACAAAAGGATGGGCGTTGCGGTCGAGCACGTAATGAGACAGCAGGCCCAGCGCAAAGGCACGACCCAAGCTGGCGTCGCGCGGCAGCAGATGCGACACGCCGTCGCGCAGACACGCGAACTGGCGAGACATGCGCGACCGATGCATGACCTGCGCCAGCAGCGTGCAGTCGGAAACACGCGGTGTCAGAATGTGAAAGAAAAACGGGTCGGGGCCTTGGTTGCCCAAGATAAAGGCAATGCGCTCTTCATCGGACGTGATGACGCCCTGCGGAAGACGGTCGATGCTTTCCTCGCCAAACAGATGATGGGTGATAAGCGCGGGCATAATGATCCTTTCGATTTCATTCGATGCCACCCATTATGCCCACCGCGCGCCCATGCCAAACCTGCGATGGTAAACGACGGCACGCAAGCCTCTTACGCAAGCCCCAGGTGCGACTTGACCTCGGCGGCACGACGACGGGACACCGGCACCGTCGAGCTCACGCGGTCGAGCCTGAGCTCCATCAACCCCGTAGAGCCAATCTCAACATTGTGCACGTCTTCCAAATTGACCAGATAGCTGCGATGAACGCGAATAAAGCCCTCGGAGCCCAAGCGACGCTCGAGCGAAGAAATCGACTCATTGATCAGGTATGTTCCCTCGGCGCAGACGGCGTTGCAAAAATCGGCACGCGCCTCAAAGTAGCAGACGTCTGCGGCGGGAATGAACACCTTTTTGCCCCCGCGATCAACCGTCAGACGCAAAGGCTGGCGCGGAGCGTGGATAACACGGCGTACACCCAAGGCTGCCTCGATCTTGTCGAGTGCCTTTGACAGGCGTGCGTCCTCGACCGGCTTGACGACATAGTCGACCGCATCGAGGTTATACGCATCGGCGGCAAATTCGGCAAACGCCGTCACAAACACAACCACCGGCGGCGTCTTTAGGTTCTGCAGCGTCTCGGCAAGCTCAATTCCCGAGCGACCGGGCATGGTAATGTCTAAAAACAGCACGTCGGGCTTGTTCGACAGAATCGACTCCACGGCTTCGGTGACATTGCCCGCCTCGGCAATCTGACCCACACGCGTATCCTTTTCCAACAGATAGCGTAGCTCAGCCCTAATGGGAGGTTCGTCATCAACCACCAAGATGTTCCAGCCTTCGGACATATGTGCTTCCCCTCTTTTTCTCTCAATCCAACCGCGTGCTACACCGTCAACGGCGCGGGCTCATGCGGCTCGCCGTTCAGCTCGACGATGACCTGCGTTCCCACGCCCTCCTGGGACTTCACGCGCATGCCGGAATCTTCTCCGTAAAAGAAATGGATGCGCTGAAGCACGTTGAAGAGCGCCAGGCCGCAACCTCGCTTGACGGAGCCGTCGGCGGTAATGCTCTCGGGCTCCTCTCGGCGATGTTGCTCAAACAGATGCGCGCAGACCTCTTCGCTCATACCGATGCCATCGTCCTCGACGATGATCTCCAAACCGTCATCGGTCTCGAAAGCCCTAACATGAATAGAAAGCGGCTCGGTCTCGCGCTGCGCGTGCTTGATGCAGTTTTCGAGCAACGGCTGCAAGATAAACGGCGGCACCATGCAATCGCGCACCTCAAAGTCGATATCGACCGAGACGCGCAGACGGCCGTCGCCATACCGGGCCTGCATAAGATTGATATAGCGAGTGCCCTGTTCCACCTCGTGCTCGAGCGTTGTGAGGGTATCGGAATCAGAAAGCGTCTGACGGTAGTAATTGGAAAAGTCGATCAGCAGCGACCTGGCCTTGTCCGGCTCGGTACGTACGAGCGACACGATGGTGCTGATGGTGTTAAACAGAAAATGAGGATCGACCTGCGATTGCAAGGCGCGCAGCTCCACGCGGGCCGTAAGCTCGTCCTGGCGCTCAAGCTCAAAGCTCGCAAGCTGCGTGGAAATGAGGTCGGCAAAGCCCGAGGCAAGCGCCGTCTGGCGCATATCGATGCTGCTCAGACGGGGATAATACAGCTCGAGCGTGCCCACGCAATGCCCGCGCACGGTAAGCGGTGCAACAATACCGGCGCGCAGGCGCGGAAAGTAGCCACCTGTCTCGGTCGAGGCATCGCGCGAGAACACGCTTTGCTCGCCGCTGTTGATCACGTTGAGCGTAGTCCGCAGCACCACCGGGGTGCCCGCGGGGCATTTTGCCGAGTCCTCGCCCCAGCTTGCCAACACCTGCTTGCCGTCGGTAAAGCAGATGGCAGAGGCGATAGTTTCGGACAGGATGATCTTAGAGGCGCCCAGGGCAGCTTCGGGCGTAAGGCCGCGCGACGTGTAGGCGAATATTTTCGACGCGATGGCGAGCGTGCGGTCGGTAGCGCTCGATGTGAGGTCGTCGGGAACGACAAAGACGTACGAGAAGAAGAAGCACAGCATGACCAAGCCGGCAATGACGACAACGGCCGGAACGGGATTGGGATTATCGGTTAGATCCCAGATGAGCAGCAGGATAAGCAGCGGAACGACAATACCGAGCAAGATGGCTTGAACCACATGCTGAGCGGTACGAAAGACCTTGGTAGAGTTGTAGCTCTTGCCCAGAATCAGCCTATTGAGATCCACCGTCATCTCCTTCTTACTGACGCACCCCATAGCAATAAAGAGGGCCGCAAGCGACCCTCTCCATTGCATTATGCAATCAAATACTGTGTTTTACATCAAGCCATCGATGAACGGTAGCTTAGGCGCTGTACTTGTTTGCCTCGCCGAAGGTGCCGCCCTCGACAATCCAGCCGTCCTTCATGATGACGTCCATGTTGTCGGTGTTGAGCACGTGGATGTCGGCGGCGACGTCACCGTTGACGACCAGCAGGTCGGCGCACTTGCCGGCCTCGATGGAACCGGTCTCGTCCTCGATGTGGCACATCTTGGCACCGTTGAGAGTGGCACAGGTGATGGTCTCGACCGGGGTGAAGCCGATCTTGTCGACGAACTCGTACATCTCCTCGATGGAGCAGGTGCCGTACGGGGTGACGAAGGAGAAGGAGTCGGAGCCGATCGTCATGACGACGCCGCGCTTCTTGGCCTCGCGCAGGCAGTCGTAGTTGCGCTGCAGCTCCTTCTCGACCAGGGTGCCCTCGTACTTGTCGTGCAGCTCGGGGACGTAGACGGGCGGATAGGTGGCGTACCAGGTGGGCAGGAAGGCGATCGTCGGGGTGAAGAAGGTGCCCTGCTCGGCCATGAGGTCCATGGTGCGCTCATCGATATCGAAGCCGTGAATCAGCTGCTCACAGCCAAAGCGAACGGAATCGTAGGCAGCGGCGTGGTTGTTGTAGCAGTGGCTCCACACGGGGATGCCGACCATCTTTGCCTCTTCGACCACGGCCTGGATCTCCTCGGAGCAGTAGTGCTGGTCGCGGCCGGAGTCCCAGCGCCAGATGCCGCCACCGGTAGCCCAGATCTTGATGGCATCGGGGTTCTCGCGCAGGCGACGACGGACGGCCTTGCGCAGATCCCAAGGACCGTCGACCTGATCGCCCCAGGGGTGCGATTCCTTGTTGAGCTCTTGGCTGCAGTGGTGGGAGTCGCCGTGGCCGGCAACGCGGCAGAAGCCAAGGCCGGTGGCCAGAACGCGCGGGCCCTTGAAGACGCCCTTGTCGATGCAGTCACGGATCTGGATACCAAAGCGGCCGATCTCGCAGACGGTGGTGAGGCCGTGGGTGAGGCAGTCGTAGGCCTGCTTCACGGCGACGGCCTGCTTCTCGAGGAGCGGCTGCATGACCCAATCGGTATCATCGTCGGTCAGGTTGCCCGAGAAGTGCAGGTGGGTGTCGATCAGGCCGGGAAGGACGGTCTTGCCGGCGGCGTCGATGACCTCAACGCCCTCGGGAAGGTCCTGCATGGCGCCGGCGTACTCGATCTTGCCGTTGTCATCGACGAGAACGAGGGAGTTCTCGACCGGCTCGGCACCGGTACCGTCGATGAGCTTGCCGCCAACGATTGCGTACTTAGTGGACATGGTTCCTCCTTATGGATCCATATAGTGGTCGAGGCCATGTTGGGTTATGGCCTCACAAAGCTACCCAAGTGGTGCCGGGTTCGGTGCGCGGAAGAGAGGGGCCCGCGCACCTGATCCGCCCCGGCTAGGCGTTATTTTTTGCGGGAATTGGTGAAGGCCATGAGGGCCAGGCCAACGGCCAGCCAGCCGATCACGATGCTCCACTCCACCATGTTGAGGGAGGCGGGAGAGAACGGAATCACGAGCAGGCCGATGATGACGGCGCAGGCAGCGACAGCGAGGCTGATGCCAAACTTGCCGCCGGGCACCTCGTAGGGACGAGGCAGGTCGGGCTCGGTGAAGCGCATGCGCAGGCAAGCGAGGGCGACCATGCCGCAGGAGAAGATGAAGGCGAGAGCCGACACGTTGGTCAGAGGAATGAGCATGTTCTTGCCCAGGAACGGACCGACGACGGTGATGACGCCCAAGACGACGCAGGCAAGCTTGGGAGCGCCGGACTTGGGATCGACCTCGGCGAACTTCTCGGGCAGCTGGCCCTTGCGGCCCATGGCGAGCATGATGCGGCTCGTGGCGCCGTAGAAGGAGTTCATCGGGCCCATGGGTCCAAGCGTAGCGATGACGAGCATGGCCAGGTACAGGAGCATGTTGATGCCCTTGAGGCAGGCAAGCGCGGGAACCGGGCTCTTAACAAACTCATGCCAGTCGAGGATGGTGCCGAACGAGTAGATGCAGACCATGTAGAAACCGCCGGCGGCCAGCAGGGCCAGGGAGATGATCTTGCCGAACTTGTTCCAGTTGAGGCCCTCGGCTGCTTCCTCAGCCTGCTGAGGAATGGTATCGAAGCCGGCGTAGAAGAACGGGGTCAAAACCAGGACCGACACGATGCCGGCAAACAGGCTGGTGCCCTCGGTAGCGGGCTTGCCGCCGCCAGCACCGGTGACCTGGGAGAACACGGGCATGGCGTGTTCCGGCGAACCGGTGAACAGCGAGACACCCATGGCGAGCAGCATGCCGCAGAGCAGGGCCTTGGTCAGGAAGGCCTGGAGCTTGGCAGCCGAGCTGGCACCGCGGAAGTTGAGGAAGATGACGTAGACTGCAAAGCCGAGCGCGATCAGCGTCGGGAACAGGTAAACGTCGGCCCCCAGGATGGTGTAGAGCTTGACGGCGCGCAGCCACTCAAGGCCGGGCAGGCTGCCGAACATCTCGGACACGAGGGTCGAAATGGCGATGGCCTCCCACGGGCACAGGATGCCGTTGCCCAGGGCCAAAAGCCATCCGGTGATGTAGCTCAGCGTACGGCCAAAGCTACGATCGACATACTCGACGATGCCGCCCGAGATGGGGATAGCAGCCGTGAGCTCACCGAAAACAGCTCCGACGGGCACGAGGAAGATTGCACCCAAGAGGAATGCGATCATAGCGGGAACGGGACCGCCGCCCACGACCATCCAGTCGCCGACCTGCAGAACCCAACCGGTACCGATGATGGCACCGAAGCCGATGGTGAAGAAGTTCCAGAGCGAGAGCGTTTTCTTCATGCCGCCGTTATCCTCGACTGCAACTTCTGCGTTCTTGTCCGCCATTGTTCCCCTCCTTTCCTTTTTGACGCCCCTTGGCGTCGCCCCTTGTACAGCCTGTCTGACCGCACACTTATATTTCGTGACTCTACAATACGGCCTTGGCGCAGCATGGCCGCTTGTAGCTCGACCGAAGGCAGAACTGCAAAACGAGCGGCGCCGTTTTTGGGACGAACGGCACGGTTTGCCCTCATTGTTGCCGCCCGCCCGACAGGCGCACGCTCATCGGACGCATATAGAGATGTTTTTGAGGCCGTGTGTTTTGCGCCTTTCGTACCGTTTACCGAGCTTTTGACGCGCAGACCCATTTGTTACACATCTTTTTTGTAGGATAGACAGGCTATACATAAGACAAGGCGGTACGAATGGCATACGGATACAACGACGGCGATCAACGGCGACAAAGCGTTCGCCTTGCTGGCCGTACCACGCCGACGCCCAGAAGTGCCACGAGCGGCAATCCGCAACGCCCTCAAGAGCAACCCAGGACTTCGTCTCGGCAGCAGACAAGCAGAACACGGCAGAGTGGCCATCCGAGCACGGGCACAAGCGCACAGCAAGATAGCCGCTTGGGCGCGCGCACTCGACAGCGTCAGGCCGAGGTTCCGCAGCTGAGCCACAACGGCGCACGTCAGCCCGGCATCCATATCAGCCGCTTCTGTTCGCATCCTCAAGGCGGACGCGACGGCAAGCCTTACCGCTCGACATCGTACGTGAATGCCCCCGCCCTGCCGGCTCGTCGACTTTGCCTCGCACTGTGCTCTATCCTCGCCTGTCTGGTCTTTGTGCTTATGAGCTCCTGTATGTCCCACGGCTCGGCCGGTCTCGAGCCCACCGCCGAGGAAAAGCTGCTCAAGGCCCCCGTCGCGCCCGGTTATTCTTTCGCCTTTTCGACCCCGCGCTCGCAATGGCAAGCCGGAACGATGCCCCATATCTATCAGATCGACCCTGCGTGGTCGGAGCTGCCTT
>ENA-OPVL01001763-OPVL01001763.1-human-gut-metagenome-genome-assembly--contig:-NODE-1763-length-12612-cov-2.464920_pt1 | contig 12612 bp, 8 predicted proteins | sample MGYA00241496_ERZ501984 | MGnify/ENA primary metagenome ERZ501984 (study PRJEB25962, sample SAMEA2042986) | human gut metagenome | biome: human gut; feature: human-associated habitat; material: faeces... | reverse complement strand
AAAATCTTGAGGAATATTATATTGATGAAGACGATTTATCAAAAGGTATAAAAAAAGGAATTAATCTTCCACTTGAACTTGATGGCGAAATAGTAGGAGTAATAGGAATGACAGGTGGATATGAAGAGGTTATAACGTCTGGAAAACTGTTAAAAAAGATGACGGAAATTCTTTTGATGGAGAGTCGTGCAAACTATAGACAGCTTATGAATAAGCGTGTAAGGAATGCTTTTTATGAAGAATGGCTTATAAATGGAGGATATAAGAATGCTGATTTAGAAGATCGTGGAATGGCTTTGGGAATAGATATTAATAAGCCAAGAAGAGTATTTATTGCCAGTATAGATGAGCTGGACAACCTTAAAGATTCACAGCAGGGACAGGCTCAGATTGCAAAATTTGAAAATGATGTTGATGCATTTTTAAATAGAAATAATTATAAAATGCATTTCAGGAATGCTTCAAGACAGATAATAATCATAGATAATATGGATACGGAAAATGTGGTTAAATTTGCAGAAAATCTGGCAGGATATGTGTGGGAAAAAGATAAGTTTGAATTAAATATTGGTATAGATTCAGCCCAAAGCTATGATATGCATGAAGCTTATGTTGAAGCACATAGGGCATGGACGGCTGCAGCTGAAAAACATGAACAGATTATATGCTATGAGGATATTAGTCTTGAACTTTTAATAAGCAATGTACCGACAGAGATTAAGCTTGAATATTTAAAGAAGGTATTCAAAGATATGGATTATAATGATGTATGTGAGAATATTGCGTTGCTGAAAGCGTATTTTAATGCACAGGGATCAATACAGAAAGCAGCAGACAATCTTTATATTCATAAGAATACATTACAATACAGAATATCAAAACTGAAAGAAATAACAGGACTTGATGTCAGGAAACCAACAGAAAGTCCAGCGTTGTATCTGGCATACATAATTACTGATGAATTAATTAATGAAAAATATGATTTACCATTATTGTTACATAATACAAAATAAAAATGATATTATGTGCTGTGTAACATTTTACTATTAAACTTTACATGTTATTATTGTGTCATACAAAGCACAAAGGTTTGTGCAAACCGTACAACAATAAAATAGAAATGAGGTGTTTTTATGACAGGAGTAGCATTGATAATTGCATTTGTGTTGGCTATCATTGTGATGATAGTTGCAATCTCTAAGTTTAAGGTTCATCCTTTCTTAGCAATTATGGCGGTATCACTTATTCTTGCAATGATGGCAGGAATTCCATTTGTTGATACTGTAAAACCAGACGGAACAAAGGTGTCTGGAATTCCAACAGTTATAGGAGCTGGATTCTCAGGTACATTCAGCAGCATCGGTATTGTTATTATATTAGGTGCATTGATTGGCTCGGTACTTGAAAAAACAGGAGCAGCATTGAAGCTGGCAGATATGGTAATTAAGGTAGTAGGAAAGAAAAGACCAGAACTTGCAATAGAGCTTATGGGCTGGGTTGTTTCAATTCCTGTATTTTGTGACAGTGGTTTTGTAATTCTTAATCCAATAAGAAAAGCACTTGTAAAAAGAACAGCAGTTTCAAGTGTAGCAATGACAGTAGCACTTTCAGCAGGACTTTATATTTCTCATGTTTTTATTCCGCCAACACCTGGTCCGATAGCAGCTGCTAATACACTTGGAGTGGGAGATAATCTTTTACTTGTAATGGGACTTGGTGTTGTATGTTCAATATTTCCTCTTATAGCAGGTCTTGTATATGCTAAGTTTATTGGAAAGAGAGTAAAGAGTGCTGATGAAGTAACAGACAATGGAGAAGTTACCAAGACATATGAAGAATTAGTTGCAGAGTATGGAAAGCTTCCTAATGGATTTAATGCATTAGCTCCAATTCTTGTACCAATCATTCTTATGGCACTTGGTTCAATTTCATCAATGGCTGGCTGGACCGGTGTACTTGACATAGCATGCCAGTTCCTTGGAAAACCAATTATAGCACTTGCTGTTGGTACAATATTTGGAGTAATCCAGCTTGCAACGGCACATAAGATGTCCGATTTTTACAATATTACCAATGAGACATTAAAGACAGTTGGTCCTATACTTTTTGTAACAGCAGCTGGTGGTGTATTAGGAAAGGTTATTTCATCAAGCTCAATGGTTGCATTTATTACACAGCATGCAGAAGTGCTTTCAGCAGTTGGAATATTCTTCCCATTCCTTCTTGCAGCAATATTAAAGACAGCACAGGGTTCTTCGACGGTTGCAATTACAACTACAGCAGGTATCATTGCTCCACTGCTTGGAGCACTTGGACTTGCTTCACCTGTTAAGACAGTGCTTTGTGTAATGGCTATAGGCGCTGGTGCCATGACAGTATCACATGCTAACGACTCATACTTCTGGGTAGTTACTAATTTTGGTGACATGGATCCTGAACAGGGATATAAGACACAGACAGTGTGCACATTAATAATGGGTATTGCAGCAATGGTTGAAATATTTATTCTTTCATTAATTTTATAATATAAATGTTACATAATGCGGCTATACTTATGAGAACTATATGGACTTATCAGTATGGCCGCATTATTATATAAAAGAAAGGTTATAATAACAATACATTTAGAACAATATCAGGAGGATTATATATGGTTATAGGCTTTGTTGGATTGGGAATAATGGGAAAACCGATGGCAAAGAATCTTTGCAGAGCTGGATACACATTGATTGTTAATGACCATCATAAGGAAAATGTCGATGAACTTGTACAGGCAGGTGCGAGAAGTGGTGATTTAAAACAGATTGGCATGAAAAGTGATGTAGTTATAACAATGCTTCCAAACAGTCCTCAGGTAAAGGATGTAATGCTTGGGGAAAATGGTATTGCGGGTTATATGAAAAAAGGAACATGTTTTATAGATATGAGTTCAATTAATCCTGTCGACAGCAGATATATTGGTGATGTATTAAAAGAAAAAGGAATTGATATGCTTGATGCACCTGTGTCAGGAGGAGAACCTAAAGCAATAGATGGAACAGTTGCATTTATGGTTGGTGGAGATGAGAAAACATTTGATAAGTATAAACAGATTCTTACACATATGGGTTCATCAGTTACAAGATGTGGTGAACTTGGAGCTGGAAATACAACAAAACTTGCCAATCAGATAATTGTTGCATGTAATATCCAGGCAGTTTCTGAAAGCTTCATTCTGGCAAAAAAAGCCGGAGTAGACCCTGAATGTGTATTTGAGGCAATAAAAGGCGGACTAGCAGGGTCTACTGTTATGAATGCCAAAGTTCCAATGATGATAGAGGATAATGTTGAACCAGGATTCAGAGTAGATTTACATATTAAAGATTTGAATAATGCACTTGAGTGTGCTCATAGTGTTGGAGCTCCAGTACCGATGACGGCACAGGTTCAGGAAATAATGCAGTATCTGCATAATAATGGAGATGGAAGCAGCGACCACAGTGCAATTATACATTATTATGAAAAACTGGCAGACACAAAATTATAAATGTTGTTGACAGGTTATTATAATGTCAGGAAGGAGAATCTTATGAATAAAGAATTAAGAGCGGTTGCAGACAATATAATTGATGCGGCAATTAAAGCAGTTCTTCCGGATGAAGCAGTTAAGAAAACACTTAAAGACAGGAAATTTGATGGAAAAGTTATTCTTGTAGCAGTAGGAAAAGCCGCATGGCAGATGGCAAAGGCGGCAAGTGACTGTCTGGGAGACAGAATAAATGAAGGAATTGTAATAACGAAGTATGGACATGTAAAAGAGCCGATTGAAAGAATAGAATGTTTTGAGGCAGGCCACCCTGTTCCAGATGAGAATTCATTTAAAGCAACACAGGCAGCTATTGAGATGGTAAGCGGACTCAATAAGAATGATACAGTGCTTTTTCTTCTTTCAGGTGGAGGAAGTGCTTTATTTGAGAAGCCGAAGATTACAGGAGAAGAATTGCAGGATATAACTAATCAGTTACTTGCATGCGGCGCAGATATTGTTGAGATTAATACGATAAGAAAACGCTTATCAGAAGTAAAGGGCGGACGGTTTGCAAAATTATGTGAACCGGCGCATGTATTGTCAATAGTACTATCAGATATACTTGGTGACCCATTGGATATGATTGCTTCAGGTCCGGCGTGTGCAGATACTACAACATGTGAAGAAGCAAAACATATTGTAGAAAAATATAATCTGAATCTTAGTGAGACGGCTGATAAACTTATGGATATTGAAACTCCAAAGAAACTGGATAACGTAACAACATTTATTAATGGAAGTGTGCGTGAATTATGCAGTGCAGTTTCAAGAGAGTGCTTACAGTATGGATATGAACCAGTAATGCTTACTGACCAGCTATGCTGTCAGGCAAAAGAAGCCGGAAGTTTTCTTGCATCTATAGCAAAGACACATTGTAAGTCAGGAAAGAAGCTGGCATACATAGCAGGCGGAGAAACTGTTGTTAATATTACCGGACATGGTAAAGGAGGAAGAAATCAGGAGATTGCATTATCAGCAGCAGAAGGTATTAAGGGAATGTCAAATGCAGCAGTATTCAGTATAGGCAGTGATGGAACAGACGGACCTACGGATGCGGCAGGTGGATATAGCGATGGTGATACAGCAGGAGTCTTAAAGAATAAAGGAATAGATATATTTGAAGTGCTTAAGAATAATGATGCTTATAATGCATTGAAACTAACAGAGGGGCTTATTATAACAGGTCCTACGGGAACAAATGTTAATGATGTTTCTGTGCTGCTTATATCAGATTGATAAGGTACATAAAGCGATAAAAATATATAATTTAATTATTTATTATAGTGTAAAGCCAGTATTTTGCTGGCTTTATAATTTTTTAATAAATTCATTAGCACTCACCTCTTGACAGTGCTAACAATGAGATGTATAACATCAATTGTAAGAGGAAAACAATAGATAAACAGTGAAGTTAAGCATTCATTGTAATAGAAGGAGGTAATCGTATGAACATTAATAAGTTTACACAGAAGTCTATTGAGGCTGTTAACCAGTGCGAGAAGATTGCCTACGATTATGGTAATCAGGAGATTGATCAGGAACATTTTCTGTATAGTCTCTTAACTATAGAAGATAGTCTTATCGCGAGCCTGATAGAGAAGATGGGAATTGATAAGGACACATTTATTAAAAATATTGAGACTTTACTTAGCCAGAAGAATAAGGTTTCAGGAAATGTACAGCTTTATGTAAGCAATGATCTTAATAAGGTTTTAGTAAATGCTGAAGATGAAGCAAAGAGAATGGGGGATGCATATGTTTCTGTTGAGCATCTTATGCTTGCGATGATTGCAGCACCTAACAAGGGCATAAAGCAGCTTTTTAAGACATATGGAATTAACAGGGAATCATTCCTGTCAGCCCTTGCGACAGTAAGAGGCAACCAGAGTGTTACCTCGGATAATCCGGAGGCAACTTATGATACTCTTAGCAAATATGCTACTGACCTTGTAGAAAGAGCTAAGGACGGAAAGCTTGACCCGGTTATCGGCAGAGATAATGAAATAAGAAATGTAATAAGAATCCTTTCCCGTAAGACTAAGAACAATCCGGTTCTTATTGGTGAGCCTGGTGTTGGTAAAACAGCAGTTGTTGAAGGACTTGCACAGAGAATTGTAAGGGGAGATGTTCCAGAAGGCTTAAAGGATAAGAAGCTTTTTGCACTGGATATGGGCGCGCTTGTTGCAGGTGCAAAGTATCGTGGTGAATTCGAGGAAAGACTTAAGGCTGTACTTGACGAGGTTAAGAAATCGGAAGGACAGATAATCCTGTTTATTGATGAGATTCACACTATTGTCGGTGCAGGTAAGACAGAAGGTGCTATGGATGCAGGCAATATGTTAAAGCCTATGCTTGCCCGTGGTGAACTTCATTGTATAGGTGCTACAACTCTTGATGAGCACAGAGAGTATATTGAGAAAGACCCGGCACTTGAAAGACGATTCCAGCCAGTTATGGTTGATGAGCCTACAGTTGAGGATACTATCTCAATCCTTAGAGGTCTTAAGGACAGATATGAAGTGTTCCATGGAGTTAAGATTACAGATGGCGCACTTGTAAGTGCAGCTACTTTGTCAGACAGATACATTTCAGACAGATTCCTGCCAGATAAGGCTATTGACCTTGTAGATGAGGCATGTGCAATGATTAAGACTGAACTTGATTCAATGCCTGCCGAACTTGATGAGAAGAGAAGAAAGATTATGCAGCTTGAGATTGAGGAGGCTGCTCTTAAGAAAGAGACAGATAACCTCAGTAAGGAAAGACTTGATGCATTACAGAAGGAATTATCTGAATTAAGGTCTGATTTCAATATCCAGAAAGCTAAATGGGACAGCGAGAAATCTTCTGTTGACCAGGTAAGCAAGTTAAAGGAAGAGATTGACCAGATTAATACCCAGATAGCACAGGCCAAGAGAGAATATGATCTTAATAAGGCAGCAGAACTTCAGTATGGTAAACTTCCACAGGCACAGAAGGCTTTGGAAGAAGCTGAAAAGAAGTCAAGTAACAGAGATATGAGCCTTGTTCATGAAAGTGTTACAGAGGAAGAGATTGCTAAGATTATATCAAGATGGACTGGTATTCCGGTTAGCAAGTTAAGTGAGTCTGAAAGACAGAAAACTCTTAATCTTGATGAACAGCTCCACAAGAGAGTTATCGGTCAGGATGAAGGTGTTACTAAGGTAACAGAGGCAATCATAAGGTCTAAGGCTGGTATTAAAGACCCGACTAAGCCAATCGGTTCATTCCTGTTCTTAGGACCTACAGGTGTAGGTAAGACAGAGCTTGCAAAGGCACTGGCTGAGAGTCTGTTTGATGATGAATCTAATATAGTAAGACTTGATATGTCCGAGTATATGGAGAAGTATTCAGTATCCAGACTTATCGGAGCGCCTCCAGGATATGTAGGTTATGATGAAGGTGGACAGCTTACAGAAGCTGTAAGAAGAAAACCATATTCAGTTGTTCTTTTTGATGAAGTTGAGAAGGCACATCCAGATGTATTTAATGTCCTCTTACAGGTACTTGATGATGGCCGTATCACTGATTCACAGGGAAGAACTGTGGATTTTAAGAACACTATAATCATAATGACAAGTAACATTGGTTCTTCATATCTGCTTGAAGGCATCAATCCTGATGGCTCAATTAAGCCAGAGGCAGAGGAAGCTGTTATGGGTGATTTAAAGAATCATTTCAGACCTGAATTCCTTAACCGTCTTGATGAGATAATTATGTTCAAGCCTCTTACTAAGGATAATATCAGCAATATTATCAATCTTCTTGTTGCAGATGTTAACAAGAGACTTGCAGATAAAGAGCTTGAGATTGTTCTTACAGATGCAGCCAAGGATTTCATAGTTGAAAACGGATTTGACCCAATGTATGGTGCAAGACCGCTTAAGAGATATGTCCAGAAGACAGTTGAGACACTGGCAGCCAAGTTAATACTTGCAGGCAATATCAATACAGGTGATGATATTGTTATTGACCTTGTAGATGGAAAGCTGACAGCCAGAGCCGCTGCGAGGGCTGTTGAGGGATAAGGCCTGATATTGTAAGGACTTTATGATTCTTTTGGGGGCATTGGAATTTTTGACTTTTGCTAAATGAATATAAATACAGATGATACTTTTGAAATAAAAGCCTACCAGATTATGGTATATATGCGAATTAGTAGGTTTTTGAAATTGAAAGTTGTCATTGATGAAATTAAAAAGCCTACTAAACTATTGTGTAATGCAAGTTTAGTAGGCTTTTTGAAAGCAAACCAACAATTTATTCTTTGAATTTCTGACAGCATACTTTATAAGCAAACCGCAATTGCGGTATTGACAAAAATATATATTAATTGTATATTAAAAATGATTTATGGTTAAAGATTCATGACAGACTGCTTGTATGTGAATGAAAGAGAAAGATATAACACAAAAGGTACTGGAAGATAATAACGATATATTTGCGGATATTGTTAATGGGCTGTTATTTGATGGAAAGTCGGAGGTTGAAGAGAATGAACTTGTTAATACGACAGTTCATTCACAGTATAAGGCTGAAGACGGAAAAGTTCATGAACAGGAACGCGACATTGCTAAGTATTGGAAAAGAGGAGGTACAGACATAGTCCTGTATGGCATAGAGAATCAGACAAAGGTTGAGAAAAGAATGCCAGCAAGGATATCGGGATATGAAGGTGCTTCATACAGAGGACAATATGATAAGAAAACAATAGTGCCGGTAATAACGATGGTGCTGTATTATGGTACAGACAGAAAATGGACGGCACCAAAGAATCTTAAGTCTCTGATTAAAGTTCCGGATAATCTGGATAAGTATGTTAATGACACTAAAGCTAATGTATTTGAGATAGCGTGGCTGACAGATGAACAGATAGCAAAGTTTACAAGTGATTATAAGATAGTTGCTAATTTCTTTGTGAACAAGAGAAAGAACAAAGATTACATACCAGATGATAAGACAACAATTAAGCATGTGGATGAGATACTAAAGTTTTTATCGGTTATGACAGGGGATAGCAGATATGAAGAGATATTGTCAGATAAGGAAGGAGTGAGCAATATGTGTGATGTAGCGCAGAGACTTGAAGACAGGGGAATTGAGAAAGGACTTCAGAAAGGAAGAGAAGAAGGCAACCAGATGATATATTCACTGGTCGAAGATGAGAGCATAAGTATGGAAAAGGGTGCACAAAAGTTAGGGGTAAGTGTAGAAAAGCTGCGAGCTAATATGATTAATGCGGGATATAAGTGTCCGTATATGGAGTGATAGCTGATAAGGAAGGCAGAATAACAGTATAATATATAAAGATAAAGCAATGCTGGTAAGAGCGGGTACTGGCGTTGCTTTTATTTTTTGGAGAAGCCAGCTTCTGTTCATGGACTTGTTTCTACGTGTTCCTATAAGAATAAAAAATAATTAAGCTATATAGGTAAAATACAGGTAGAATTACATGAAAGTGCTGGAAATCACCTATCAGGCAGGCATGAGGAAGCTTATCTATAGGTAGATTGGGAGGGAAAGTGAAGGCTGAATAAGGATTCAGCCCGGATATGTCCTATAAGTCAAGTGATAATGCGACTACCTATAGGTATCAGGAACAATGAATCAATAAAGCATTTAATTATTTCTTGAAAATAGCTAGAAAAATAGATATATTATAGTAAAGTATTAATCTAAAAGGGGAGAAAAATAAAATGCTTACAAAATTAAAAAAGTGCAAAACACTTAAAGAAATATATGAGGTGCTGGGGAGAAATTTTTTTGAAAAGATAGCAATGTACATAGTGATGGGATGGTGTTTATTGCCGATACTATCAATCTTTTTTCATATAAGATGGATGGGGATGGCTGAGCAGACATTTATGTATAGATTGAATATATTGTCAAGCTATCAGACGGCAGTTTTGCTTATGGGTGTGCTGACATTGGAATTTCTGACAGCATACTTTATAGGCATGATACTGACACGGAGTAATAATTGGAAAAATGAGCTGTTTGAGTTTATTAAAAGAGAACCATGGAATGTATTTTTTTTAATGTTGTTTGTATGGATTATCATATGTACAATGCATTCGAATAATAAATATATTTCAATATTTGGAACAGAGTACAGATATGAAGGCCTTGTGACATATTGCTGCTATGCGGCGGTTTATATGTGTGCGCATATAGTTAAAGAAGCAAAATATAGAAAATGCATATTTAATACATATGCGGTAACAGCGGTTATACTTGGGATATGTCTGCTGCTTCAAGATAATCATCTACTAAATATGTATAAAATATTTGTTTATGATAGAGCAACTGTATTCAGTCAGTTTAATCATTTTGGATATTATCTTAACATGTCAATTCTGGTAATGACAGGACTATTCTTAACGTCGGATATTAAGAAAAATGAAATTATGTATGCAGCAGGAATGGCGTTCCAGTTATTTTGTCTGTTGGTGAACAACACATTTGGCGCGTATCTTGGCTCTATGTTTGGTGTTATAGCTGTATGCATAATGTATGTTGTAAGAACTAACAATATAAAGAAAATACTAGTGCCGATAATTATATATATTTCCCTTAGTGCAGTCAGCATGTCAGGAATCATTCCTTCAAGCAGTGGACAGAACTTAAAAGTTAATTTATCAACCTTCTCTCATGATGTTAATGCAGTTGTATCAGATGCGGAAGATGCAGATGGAGCAGGGACGGGAAGAATGAGATTATGGAAAGCTTGTTTAAAAATGATACCGGAAAGTCCAATATTAGGCTATGGACCAGAACAATTGAATGAAAAATATTCGGGTGAATTGGGAGGTGTGTTAGCAGGAGGTACTGACAGACCAGAAAATGAATATATACAGTATATGGTGTTTATGGGAATACCAGGGTTTGCAATGTATATGGGTGCATTAATATCAATGATGATATGCCAATTGAAGAAAATAAAAAAACTGGAACTTATAACGGTAGCTTCAGCAGGGTGTGCATTGGCATATGCAGCAGGTGCATGCTTTGGAAATTCAATGTATTATACAACACCATATTTCTATATGTTTTTAGGAATGACAGCAAGAACGATAAAGCTAGAAAATACGAAATAAAAGTGAAAATTACCCACTTTTAGTATGTAGTATGATATTGTTAAGGTATGTTATAAATGTAAAAGTAAATTTAAAAAGAATTTATTATTTGTTAATTTTGTTTGTTAATTTTAGTAAAATTATTGTCCTGATTGTGCTTATGTGTTATACTAAATGCACTAAAAAGGAAAGATTTTACTAAGAATGGGGAGTGTGATATGGAGACATTTTCATACAAAGCGGTTGACGCTTCGGGAAAAGATGTTAAGGGTGCTATTGAAGCAGAAAGTAAAGATGAAGCAGCCAGAAAGATAAAGGAACAGGGCTTTACTCCTATATCAATAGGTAAGCAGGGAGCTTTGGATAAAGATGTTAATCTATCATTTTTTGGCCCAAAGAAAATACCGGCACGAGATATGAGTGTATTCTGCCGGCAGTTTGCAAGTATTCTTAAAGCAGGTGTAAGTGTAATTAATGCATTGGAGATGCTTGGTGAACAGACAGAGAATAAGAGACTTAAAGAGGCAATTGAGAGAACCCAGTCCAGTGTAGAAAAAGGTGAAAACCTTTCGGATTCAATGAGAGAGAATGAAGAGTTTCCAAGTATTCTTGTTGATATGATTAAGGCTGGTGAAGCTTCCGGTAGTTTGGAGAATTCTCTTACACGAATGGCAATACAGTTTGAAAAAGATGCCAAGTTAAAAGGTGTTGTCAAGAAAGCAATGATGTATCCGATAGTGCTTATCTTCGTTATGATAGGTGTTATTGTAGTAATGCTTACATTTGTTATACCAAGCTTTATGACAATGTTTGAAGACCTTGATTCAGAACTTCCAGTAACAACAAGGGCAATCCTTGCAATGAGTGACAGTGTTAAAGGATACTGGTATGTATATCTTATTGTTGTCGTTGGGATAGTTGTGGGGGTTAAGCTGTATGGTAATACAGAGAATGGAAGACATAACCTGGATAAATTAAAGTTAAAGATTCCAGTATTCGGATTGTTACAGACTAAGTCAGCATGTGCTTCATTTGCAAGAACAATGAGTACATTGTTACAGGCAGGTATGCCAATGATTGATGCACTTGAGATATCTGCTTCAACCATGAAGAATGTATTATATTATGATGCATTAGAAAAAGTAAAGAGCGGTGTGTCATTAGGCTTACCACTTTCAAATCAGTTAAGAACATCGGGACTTTTTCCACCGATGGTTGTACATATGGTAGGTATTGGTGAAGAAACTGGTAATGTTGAAGAGATGCTTACCAATTCAGCAGTCTATTATGAAGAAGAAGTAGAGGTTCAGACACAGACTCTTACTTCATTAATGGAACCTATTATTATTATTCTTATGGCTTTAGTTGTAGTTATGTTAATACTTGCAATCTATCAGCCAATGATTCAGCTCTATAATACATTAGGAGCACAGGGGTAGTATATAGTCTGTTCTGCAGGTCGCTTAACGAGAACGGATTTATATAAATATATTTCAAAAGGGAGATATGAAACATGAAAAAGACACAGAAAAAATTAGGTAACAAAGGTTTCTCTTTAGTAGAGCTTATCGTAGTTATTGCCATTATGGCAGTACTTGTTGGTGTACTTGCTCCAACACTTATTAAGAACATTGAGAAATCAAGAGAATCAAAGGATGCTCAGAATTGTGAACAGCTTAAAAGTTCTGTAGAAATTGCACTTCAGAATGAAACAGCATATTCAGAAAATGTTGTTACAGGCGGAAATGATATTGTTACTATTGGTACAAATGGAAAGGCAACAATTAATGACAAAAGTACTGCTGCTGTAGGAAGCAAGGCTTTTACAAATGAACTTAACGGACAGATTGATACAACAAAGTTTGAATTAACTTCAAAGAAGTATAAAGAAGCAGCTAAGAATGGCGGAATAAAAATTAATGTTAATGAAAGAGGTCAGGTGACTAT
>ENA-OPVL01001754-OPVL01001754.1-human-gut-metagenome-genome-assembly--contig:-NODE-1754-length-12643-cov-2.937480_pt1 | contig 12643 bp, 9 predicted proteins | sample MGYA00241496_ERZ501984 | MGnify/ENA primary metagenome ERZ501984 (study PRJEB25962, sample SAMEA2042986) | human gut metagenome | biome: human gut; feature: human-associated habitat; material: faeces... | reverse complement strand
CCAAAACAATATTAATAATACTTGAAAAAATCAAGAAATAAAGTGGCCTTTTAGAATCTCCAACCGAACGTAATATTCCAGATCCCATGTTATAGATCATAACAAAAATCAAACTCCAAAAATAAATAGACAAATACGTTGAAGCTTCAGAAAAAACATCACTTGGAACACCAATCGCTTTCAAGATAGGATCATTAAAAACAAGCCCAATAACAGTTAAAACAACCCCTATGACAAGCGTTAAGGCAATACTATTATGAATTGCTTTCTTCATTTTAGATAAATCGCCTGCACCAAAGAATTGTGCTATAACAACTCCTGCTCCTGTTGAAATTCCCATAAAAAAACCAATAAGCATATTAATAATAGGTGTACTTGCCCCAACTGCAGCAAGAGCAACCTTCCCTACATAATTTCCTACTACATATGAATCAACCGCATTATAAAGTTGTTGAAATAAGTTTCCTATTAATAAAGGAACCGAAAATAAAATAATTGCTTTAACAATACTTCCTTTTGTAAGATCTTGTGTATTTCCTTTCATATATTCACCTTCCATGCTTATTTTACTCTTATTTTAATAAAATCATTTTTATTTGCATGAAATGAAAAAAATAATTTTTTTATTTTCTATCCATTATAATAAAATTAAATTGGAGGTTTATTATGAATAAAAAAATTATCTTTTTTGATGTTGATGGTACTCTCGTTGATGTTAGACCTGCAAGAGAATATGTACCAGAATCAACAATCAAAGCAGTAAGAGAAACAAGAAAAAAAGGAAATTTATGTTTTTTATGTACAGGAAGATCTCTTGCTGAAATCTATCCTCATATATTAGACGTTGGTTTTGATGGAATTATTGGTGCTGGTGGTGGATTTGTGACAATCGGTGATGAAATGCTTTATCATAAAAAAGTTTCTGATAACGATGTTCATCGTGTTGTTGATTTCTTTGAAGAAAATGATTATGACTATTATCTTGAAAAAAAGGATATACTAGGAGCAAAACCAATAACCAATAACACTTCTAAATCCAGCAGTTCAGCCATTTCAAAGCTTAACTGGCAGGAAGAAAAGGTAAAGCAGGCACAGCAAAAGAAGATTAAAAACGAAATCAAGCGTACTGAAGAACGCATGGCTTTAATTGAGGCTGAGATTGAGGAACTTGATAATATGTACGCCGACCCTGCCATAAGCAGTGATACTGCCAAACTTATGGAAATACACACCAGGAAGGAAGCTCTTAGCAAAGAGCTTGATGAGCTATATGATAAATGGGGGGAATTAACATTATAATTCCAATACCAAAAACAGCGAAAAATGCCGAAATAAGGCAATTCTTAAGCGTTTTTTATTGACAAAATTACCTATATGGAGTATAAATAACCTATACTTATTATTACTTATTTCATTTAAGGAGGATGTAGTTTATTATGAATAAGACAGAGTTAGTTGCTGCAATCGCAGAGAAGGCTGAACTTTCAAAGAAGGATGCTGAGAAGGCTTTAAAGGCTTTCACAGAAACTGTTGCTGAACAGTTAAAGAATGGTGACAAGATTCAGTTAGTTGGTTTCGGTACTTTCGAAGTTGCTGAAAGAGCTGCTAGAACAGGTCAGAATCCTCAGACAGGTAAGGCTATTGAAATTCCTGCTTCTAAGGCACCTAAGTTTAAGGCTGGTAAGGCTTTAAAGGATACTGTTAACTCAGCTAAATAATTAATATTCGATAGTGGATATTGCGACTGTCACTTAGGTGACAGTCTTTTTTATATGTATTTATAGATACATATAAATATTATCAATGAAATTCAGAAAACGGAGACACACTATGGAAATAGAACGTAAATTCTTAGTTGCACAATTGCCAGATAATCTGGACAATTATAATTGCAGATATATTGAACAGGGTTATCTTTCAACTAAACCTGTAGTCAGGGTAAGACGTGATAATGATGATTATTATCTTACTTACAAAGGCAGTGGTATGATAGCACGTGAAGAATACAATCTTCCACTCACCAAAGACTCGTATGAACATTTGATTAAAAAAGCTGACGGTAATATAATAACCAAAAAGCGTTATGAAATTCCAGATGGTAACGGATACACTATTGAACTTGACATATTTGAAGGAGCATTCAACGGCACTGTTATTGCAGAAGTTGAATTTAACACTATAGAAGAAGCTGACAATTACATTATGCCAGAGTTTTTTACAGAAGATGTAACTAATAACCCTGAATATCACAACAGCAATATGAGTAAAAAGAAGTTCGACTAACGTGAACACTCTAAGAAAAGAGGATAACCTGATGAAAAAACTCTCTGATATATTAGATATAAGTCCTGATATTACTCTTGAAACACTTCAAAGAGCAAGAATGGCAGCCTTAACACTTATCAAATGGCTTCTCTGCTCTTTATTTACAGGAAGCTTTATAGGACTTATCGGAGCATTATTTTATAAAGCTTTACAATATGTAACAAGCTTTCGGATCCAACACCCTTACACTTTATTCTTTCTTCCTGCTGCCGGTATAATAATCGTTCTTATGTACCATTTTACGCACGAAGACAAGAATACAGGAACTAATCTTGTAATAACAGCAATCCAGTCCAATGCAGAAGTTCCTGTCCGTGTTGCTCCTCTTATTATAATATCAACACTGCTTACACATCTTTGCGGTGGTTCAGCAGGACGAGAAGGTGCAGCCCTGCAGGTTGGCGGCTCCTTAAGCAATTTTATCGCCAAAATATTACATTTTGACGACAAAGATACAAGAATTATGATTATGTGCGGAATGAGTGCCTGTTTCTCTGCTCTTTTCGGAACTCCTATAGCCGCAGCCATATTTTCTATGGAGGTTATAAGTGTGGGGGTTATGTATTACGCCGCACTTGTTCCCTGTATTATATCCGCACTTATTGCTTCCGGCGTAGCTGGGTTATTCAATATAACACCAACTATGTTTATAATAAGCGAAATATGTGAACTAAGCATATCTACCGGAATAAGATTTATGATAATGTCAGTAATATTTGCCCTCGCAAGCATTGTATTCTGTTATATGCTTCATTCATCAGCCAAAATATATTCTGAATACTTAAGCAACCCATATATCCGTATTATAATAGCTGGTGTGCTTGTTATTATTTTAAGATATATAACCGGTACTACTGATTATCTTGGTGCTGGTGCTCCTATGATTGCGGCAAGCTTTATAACAAGCTGTTCGTGGTATGTCTTTATTTTAAAAATGCTGTTTACAGCCATTACATTAGGTGGTGGATTTAAAGGCGGTGAGATTGTCCCTACACTTTTTGTCGGTGCAACTCTTGGAAGCTTTTTGGCTCCTGTATTCGGACTTCCAATCGGCTTATGTGCCGCGTGCGGTATGGTAAGCGTATTCTGTGGCGTAACTAACTGCCCACTCACTTCTTTCATATTATCAATTGAAATGTTTGGTGCTGGTTCAATGAAATTCGTAATTATATGCGTAGCAATAAGTTATATGCTCTCTGGCTACTACAGTCTTTATAACAGCCAGAAGATTGTTTACTCTAAATACAAGACAGAATATATTAACAGACCTTCACATTAATTATAATAAAAAAGGCAATTCATACAGAATTATCATATCTACCGATTTTTCTGCTAATGAATTGCCTTTTTACTGCTTTTACCGCTTTTACTGCTTTAACTATGCATCATTCTTATATATTTTATTTGTAGAAATTGTCCTCTGGAAGCTTTCCACCAACTGAAGCTGGATTTGCTTCGTAAAGAACATTTAAATATTTGCTTATTTTGTCTTTGGCATCACTGCCTGTTATTATTGTTATGTTGCATTTAGGTATTGCCTGCTTTGCAACTGCGGCTTTTGTTATACCATATTTTTCTACAAGTGTTGAAACCTCATCTACATTTGCATTAACATAATCTGCTGAAAGCTTATATTCCTCAAGGAACTTGTCAACCGCAGCCTTATGGTTATTGTAATATTCTGTATTGACAACTATTACACCTGTTACTACTGTACTTCCGTCCTTTGATACATTTTCCCATTCCTTAGTAACATCAAGAGCTATTCTTGCTTCCTTATTATTCATAAGAACTGTTGTAGCAAATGGCTGTGGAAGCATAGCTACAGTTTCTTCCTTCGCTGATGCCATAATAGCCGCAACCTCGGAAGCCTCTGACTTAAATTCAATGTGTACATCCTTATCAGGGTCAATTCCGTTGGTATTTAAAAGGTATCTTAATGTATATTCAGGTGTAGTTCCTTTACCTGTTGTGTATATTGTACGTCCTTTAAGGTCGCTTACATTAGTTACCTCGCCCTTATTATCAAGTATATATAACACGCCAAGTGTATTAATTCCTACAACAGATACCTTGCCATTACTCTTATTATAAAGTGTTGCCGCCGCATTACAAGGCATAGCTGCAATCTGGACATCGCCCTTTATAAGGTCTGCTGTAAATGCATCTGCCGCCGCCTCTATCTGAAATGTGTAATTATTGGCTGTTTTATTATCCTCATTATCGCTCATAAGCTTAACCATTCCGATAGCTGTAGGTCCTTTAAGTGCAGCTACTTTTATGTCTTCGCTTACATACTCACTTGTACTTTCCTGTGTTGCATTGTCTGACTTATCACTGCTGTTACTGCCACAGGCTGTAAACATTACGCTGACCATTACAAGCATAAGAATAGCAGCTGTCAGTTTCCTCATTCTCTCTCTCATATTGTTTCCTTCCATTCCTTTATAATTATCTGTAATGACATTATTCCGTTAAATGTATTGATATCCGGATAATATATTATAGAAATTCTCATTCCTGCCCTTGGAATATCATCTATATTATTAATTCCAAACTGCACAGCAGGTACATAAGTTCCGTCCTCTGTTTCTAACTGGCATCTAAGAACATTTTTGTTCTTTCCAATAACTGAGGCTGTCTTTACATATAAATTTCTATCTGCAAATACCGGCTTTTCATTCCCCTTTCCGAATGGTTCAAGCAGCTTTAACTGGTTAACCAGCCGGATATTGGCATACGATACAGGCATTGGAACATCAATCCACATTTTAGGAATTAAATCCTCATCTGTAAGTATCGCATTATCATTCAGCATTTTTCTGAATATGTCAATATCAGATATTGCTAATGATAAACCAGCCGCCATAGGATGTCCACCATATTTAGTGAGAACATTTTTACATTTATTAATCTCTTCGTACATATTATAGCCTTCGATTGAACGTCCTGAGCCTTTTGCCCCGTCCTCAGCATTAGTAATAACAAATGTAGGCCTGTAATATCTTTCTTTAATTCTGCCTGCTATTATTCCAGCTATGCTCTCGTGGCAGTCCTTTAAATATATAACAAGCACTCTATCCTTAAGAAGACCAGTATTCTCTACTAATTCTATTGCCTTCTGCGTCTCCTGCTCTGTCATTGACTTTCTTTCATTGTTAAGGGCTATAAGCTCTTTTGCCATATTATGTGCCTTTTCATTATCCTTGCAAAGCATAAGTTCAATCGCCTGTCTTGCTGTATCAAGACGTCCACTGGCGTTAAGACATGGTCCTATTACAAAGCCTATATGATATGAGCTTATATTATTAATATCAAGCTGGCACTCCTCTATAAGTGCCCTAAGCCCTGTATTTTTTGTATGTGCAATATGCTTAAGGCCATATTTAACTACTATTCTGTTCTCGTCAATAAGGTCGACTATATCACCTACAGTGGCTATTGCCATAAATTCAATATAATCTTCAAGCTCTTTCTTATCAAGCCCTAATCTGTCATATAACAGGCTTATAAGCTTATATGCAACGCCTGCTCCACATAACAGCTTAAATGGATAATCACAATCTGCCTGTTTAGGGTTAATAACTGCATCTGCCGGAGGTACAATGTATACCTTTTTATCGTCCTTTATCTCAAATGGAACATCGTGGTGGTCTGTCACTATCATTGTAATTCCATTATCCTTTGCATACCTGACCTGATTATATGCAGCTATTCCATTATCACAGGTAACAATTGTATCAATCCCTTCATTGATTGCATTGTCTATTAAATGCTCATTAATTCCATAACCATCATTTATCCTATGCGGTACAACATAATCCACATCTGCTCCTGCCGCCTTTAAGCCGCAGAATAATATATAAATAGAACATATTCCGTCAATATCATAATCTCCGATTATTCTTACAGGCTTATGTTCCTCTATTTTCTTAGTAATAATATCAACAAATTTATCGGCATCTTTCATACTATGAGGATTATGTATATCGTTAAGATTCCCATTAAGATACATATCTATATCTTTACTGCCGCATATATCCCTGTTTCTTATTATACGGGCAAGAACCTGATCTATTCCGTATTCAGAGGCTATCTGCTTAAAATCTGCTTTTTTGGCATATACCATCCATTTGCTGTTCACGTTTGTTCTCCATTCTTATGGCAATATTGCTTGTATTAAAAATGGTGCATCGTTTGATGATGCACCATTTTACTGCTTTACAAAGCCATTATATTAATTATTTATTATACCTGAGCTCCGTCTTTACCTATGCTTTCTGCTTTTTTTCTTTTATTAACTGCTTCATCAATAACTCCTCTGTTCTTTCCACCAAGCATATACCAGAATGAACTTGTAAGGAATACTGATGAGTAGAAACCTACGATAATACCAACAATAAGTGGAAGTGAGAATTCCTTAACTGATGTTACACCGAGTATGTATAACATAACCAGCATAATAAGAGTTGTTATTGTTGTATTAATATTTCTTGTTAATGTACTTGTTATAGCTGAGTTAACAAGCTCTGTAATATTAGTCTTAGAGTTAGCACTCTTTAACATTTCCCTGATACGGTCAAATATAATGATTGTACCATTAATTGAGTAACCTACTATTGTAAGCATACAGGCAATAAATGTGTTACCTACTGGCACTCTGAATACTGCATAGAATGTAATAACTACTAATACATCCTGTAAAAGAGCCATAACAGCTGCAAGCGCGAATTTGATATCCCTGAATCTTGCAAAGATATATATAAGCATTGCTATCGTAGCAAGAATTACTGAAAGAATAGCATTCTTCTTCATAGTACTGCTGACAGATGAGCTGATTGTGTCTGTCTCAACTATTGAACCATCTTCAATAGGGAACTTAGCTGTTACAGCTTCCTCAACAGCTTCTCTTTGCTCAAGTGAAAGGTCTGTTGTCTTAAATGAAACCTTAGTTGAGTTCTGAACCTTCTGCTGTTGTACTTCTGTTATACCTGCAGCATCCCTGATTACAGGAATAATATCATTCTCTATCTCTGACTGTGAATATTCTTTGTCAAATGTAAAGCTTGTTGTTGAACCGCCAACAAATTCAAGGCTGAAATTAAGTGCTCTGTTACCAAGTGCACTCTGTACTCCCATTGTTATAAAACCAATAACAATAAGAACAATTGAAACCGTAATAGTCCATTTCTTAATTGAAAGAATATCATAAGTTCTTCTATGTGTTGTCTTTCCATACATCGATGGCTTAGTAAGACCAAAGTTATAAAGAAGCTTCATAATAACTTTAGTAATTACAAGTGCTGTAAATATTGAAACTATGTTACCTACTGCAAGAGTTGTTGCAAATCCCTTAACAGGACCAGTACCGAATATATAAAGTACAATAGCTGCAATAAGTGTTGTTACGTTACCATCAACGATAGCTGATGTAGCTTTGTCGTAACCTGCAAGAATAGAATTCTCAACACTCTTTCCTGCGGCTATCTCTTCCCTGATACGTGTATAGATAATAACATTGGCATCAACCGCCATACCAATACCAAGTATGATACCGGCAATACCCGGAAGTGTTAATGTAAGATCATATACACTTACAAGGAATAATACTAATGTTGTGTATATAATAAGCGAAAGTGTTGCAACAACACCTGGTACTCTGTATATAGCAATCATAAATACACATAACAATGCAAAACCAATAGCTGCTGCTATAAGACTTGTATGAATTGCATCGTGTCCTAACTGTGCACCTACGATATTAGAGCTTACTTCATTAAGTGTAAGAGGAATAGATCCAATTCTTATGTATGTAGCAAGATTATCTGCCGCATCAAATGTTTCCATACTTGTAATAGAAGCATTACCACCTGTTATAGCCTGATTAACTGTTGGATAACTTACAACCGAACCATCATATACTATGTATATTCTGCTTCCTATATTGTTAGCTGTTGCCTCAGCGAACTTATCTCCACCTTCATCTGTAAATGTAAGCGATACACCATATGGTGTGCTGTCTTTAGATGATGTATCTGTGTAAGCCTGTGCTGTCTTTACGTCAGAACCTGTAAGAAGTGGTGTGTAATCCTCTCCCTGTGACCACGCTGTATAACCTGTGTAATCAAGGAATTCAAGTGAACCTGGTGTTCCTAATTCTGTAAGAATTTCATTAGCATCTGTAACACCTGGAATTTCTACTGTAATTCTGTTCTCGCCCTCTTTGTAGACCTGAGATTCTGTACTTCTTCCCTCGATACGTTTCTCAAGCTTATATATAGTATCTTCTATATCCTGGGAACTTGGGTTATCTTCTTTAATCTCATAAGTAATACTGACACCACCTGCAAGGTCAAGACCTAAGTTGATGTCCTTAGCACTGCCATAGCCTTTGCCGTTCATTCCGAATATAGCTGTAAGCGAAAGTCCTACAAGCAATACAAGAATAATAATGCTATAGCTTATCTTCTTAGTTAAATTGTACTTCATTTTACTATTAATACTCCCTTCAACATTCCTTTTAATCTTCTGCCATCGCAGCTCTTATCATAATTGCACATTCAATTCTCTTCTTCTGCATCTCACAGCCAACATCATATGCATCATTGATGTTACCATGGAAGTTGTAAGAATTAGCGGCACACCCACCACTACAGTAGAACTTGGCAAAACAGTTCTTACACTTTTCTTTTGAATATACATTACAACTCTTGAATTCATCTCTTATATCATTACGGGTTATGCCTTCATCAACATTACCCATAAGGAAATCTTCATTACCTACGAACTGATGACATGGATAGAAATCACCCCAAGGAGTAACAGCAAGGTACTCACATCCTGAGCCACATCCTGATAATCTCTTAGCCACGCAAGGACCGCCGTTAAGATCAATCATAAAGTGGAAGAAATTAAACCCATTGCCTGCTTTCTTTCTCTTAATAATTTCCTTGGCAAGCTTATCATACTGCTCAAATATAATTGGAAGGTCTTCTTCTCTTATCGCATAAGAGTCTGTAGGCTGTGCAACAACCGGCTCTACCGAAATCTGCTCAAAACCTTCGTCTGCTAAGTGAAGAACATCTTCTGAAAAATCAAGATTGTTATGTGTAAATGTACCTCTGACATAATAATTCATCTGGTTACGGCTTTCAGCAACCTTTTTAAACTTAGGCATTATAATGTCATATGAACTTCCGTGGTTATTTCTTGTTGGTCGCATAAGATCATTAATCTCTTTACGTCCATCTATGCTTAATACGATATTGCTCATCTCTTTATTGGCAAAATCAAGTATCTCATCATTAAGAAGTATACCATTAGTTGTAAGTGTAAAACGGAATTTCTTATTGTGCTCTTCTTCAAGGCTTCTTCCATATTCTACAAGCTGCTTTACAACTTCAAAATTCATTGTTGGCTCACCACCAAAGAAGTCAACCTCAAGATTTCTTCTTGAGCCTGAATTAGCAACAAGGAAATCCAATGCCTTCTTACCAACTTCAAAGCTCATAAGAGCTCTTCTTCCGTGATACTCACCTTCTTCTGCAAAACAATATCTGCAGGCAAGGTTACAGTCGTGTGCAATATGAAGGCATAGAGCTTTAACAACTGTAGGTCTGTCCTTAAATGAATCTATATATGGCTCATATATATCTTCCGTGAAAAGCTGTCCTTCTTCTTTTAATTCTTCTATCTCCTGACAGGCTTCCCTGATATCTTCTTCCTTATATTTATCTTTAAGCTTATCTGCTATCTCATCAACACTTGAATTCTCATAAAGTGCGATTATATCATATACTATATCATCAACAACGTGTACAGAACCACTATTTACGTCTAACACGATGTTATATCCATTATTCTTATACTGATGTATCATAATTATCCTCAATTTCTATTGGCTGTATACAGCCATTTATTCTTAATCACAGTTAACTAATATACCTGTAGCTATCAGACATACACTAACTATGAACTGTCTTAACAGAAATAAGAGAGTGTCTAAAATGCTTTAGCACTCTCTTACCCTTCACTAACCAATTAACTAATTATTAGTTATTCTTATTCTCACAGCTCTGGTTACCAACTGTGCAAGATGTCTTACAAGCTGACTGACATGATGTCTGGCATTCGCCACATCCACCGTGCTTCATTGTATCCTTTAATACGCGATTGCTGATTGTCTTAATATGCTTCACAACAATACCTCCTTTTTGTTCATAACTATTAGAAGTATAACATATAGCTATTACATTTTCAACAACTTTATATCAAGCCTAATGCTCTTAAAATAAATATCCAGCCTGTTAATGTTATGCTTGATAATACTGTCGTCAAAACAATTATGCTTGATGATAATACCTCATCATTATCCATACTCTTTGCCATAACATAGCTTGTAACTGTAGTAGGAGATGCAAGCATTATAAGAGCCGCCACAAGCTCCTGATTTCTAAAGCCAAGAAATACTGCAACCGGAATAAACACTGCCGCAAGTCCTATAAGTTTAATAAATGTTGCTATAATAGTAGGCTTTATCTTCTTTAATGCTTTTCTCCCCTCAAAACCTGCACCAATGCATATTAAAGCTATAGGTGTTGCTGTCTGTGCAAGGCTTTCTATAGTCTTATTAATAATTGCAGGATACTTCATATTAAGCATTGATGATATAAAACCAAGAACTATACCTATAATAATTGGATTTTTTAATATATTAACAAATGCTTTTTTTATATTATTACCTCTTCCAGCCTTAACAGCTTCACTGCTGTCTGCCGGATGTGCCTTAAATGTAAGTACAACGACTGCAAATATATTAAATAACGGAACTGCTGCAACAATCATAAGCGGTGCCATTCCTGTATCTGAATACATATTCTGCACAAATGCCATTCCAAGAATTGCTGCACTGCTTCTGCACGAACCCTGCACAAACGCTCCCTTTTGTGTATCGTCTTTCATTAATATCTCAGTTGCTATCCACACTAATGAGAACATAAGTATTGTTACTATACTGCAATACAATACAAACTGCGGGTCAAATTTACCTTTAAAATCAGACTTTGACAAATCCCTGAACAGTAATGCTGGCAATGCCACCTTAAACACATATCTGTTAGCAACATTGGCAAAATGGTCATCAATAAGGCCTATCTGTTTAATAAACCACCCTATAATCATCACAAGAAATATAGGAACTGTTGCATTAATACTATATATAAAACTATCCATTATCAATCTCCTATCCACACCATTTTACTTATCAAGCACATACATATGATTAAGAGGTCCACTTCCCTTACCTATGTTAAGTCCAGCCTTAAGAGCACCTGTTATGTATTCCTTCGCCCTTGCAACCGACTCCTTAACACTATACCCTTCTGCTATATTACATGCAATAGCAGATGACAGCGTACAGCCTGTTCCGTGTGTATTAGGATTATCTACTCTTTCTGCCTCAAACCAGCTTGTTCCAATCTCTGTATACAGATAATCATTAGCACAATTAATGGAATGTCCGCCTTTTACAAGAACTGCCGGTCCTTCATCATTAATATTTATCTTTTTATAGATGATTTCTGCCGCTTTTTCCATATCATATCTGTCATTAATAGTTATGCCTGACAGACTTTCAGCTTCTGGAATATTAGGTGTTATAACTGTTGCAAGCGGCATAAGCTTCTTAATAAGCACTTCCTCTGCTTCTTTAGTGATGAGCTTCTTACCACTTGTTGACACCATAACCGGATCTAACACAATATTAACCGCTTTGTATTTTCTTAATTCTTCTGCTATCTCCTCTACTATGTATGGTTCAGACACCATTCCAATCTTTACCGCATCTGGTCTTATATCCTCAAATACCGCATCTATCTGGCTTGCTGTAAAGCCTTTCTTACAATTCATTATTCCATATACGCCCGTTGTATTCTGTGCTGTAAGTGATGTAATAACACTCATTCCATATACACCGTGTGCGGCAAATGTCTTTAAATCCGCCTGTATTCCAGCACCTCCGCTACAATCACTTCCCGCTATTGTCAATACTTTTTTCATAATATCCTTATTTCCTTATTTATCATTTTTTATATTTTACCAATTAATATTCTGTGTAATATATTATTATTTTCCTATAAATACACTTAACCTTTTATATAAGACACTGATGCCTTTGCATAAACAGATATTTTCATAATCACAATCTGCATACATATTTACTTTCTATATCTATATATTGATATAGAAAAAGGGAAGCCTGACCAGCTTCCCTCAATAAAGTGCAGTCGGCGGGACTTGAACCCGCACCCAAGCAATATGG
>ENA-OPVL01001751-OPVL01001751.1-human-gut-metagenome-genome-assembly--contig:-NODE-1751-length-12667-cov-2.081827_pt1 | contig 12667 bp, 13 predicted proteins | sample MGYA00241496_ERZ501984 | MGnify/ENA primary metagenome ERZ501984 (study PRJEB25962, sample SAMEA2042986) | human gut metagenome | biome: human gut; feature: human-associated habitat; material: faeces... | reverse complement strand
TATCGACGCTCTTTTCTATTGCTGCGTCTGAGTAGCGGTTTACCAGTTCCATCGAATCGATGTAGCACACGTTGAGCTCTGGGCGGGTTTCCTTAATGTAGTTCTGAATCGCGCACATAAGGTGCGTTTTTCCCACGCCAGATCGCCCATATATAAAGAGTGGGTTCAACTCGGACGAACCGGGGCGGTCCGCTACCTCCACTGCCATGTTATAGGCCATGCGGTTCGACTCTCCGATAACGAAGGAATCAAAGGTGAGCGCTGCTTCCCCTGTTGCCTCGTTGTCGTTGCCGTTCGTCTCTGTTTTCTGCGATTGCGGCTCAGATGCTTCTGCCTGCGCTACCGAATGGACGGGCTGGGGTGCGCCGGCGTTAGCGGACTGGACGCCTGGAACAGGCGCGTTCTGTGCGCTTGCTGCTGCGGGTGTCGGTTGCGGCTGGACCGCTTGCGGTGCGACAGCAGGGGCCGAAGGGGTCGCTGCGGGTGCGGGCTGAGCTGCAGGTGCCGGTGCCGCTGCGGTGGGGTCGACCTCTATCAGCACCTGAAAGTCCAGGTTGTACAGATCGCTGAGTGCCTTCTGGATATCTTTCAGGTAATGCTTTTCGATCCAATCTTTAATAAAGGCATTGTCCGAGGTGAGCATGATGAAACCAGGGCTTGCTGCCTGGATTTGAACACGCGAGAAGAACGCATCGATTTGAGATGCGTTAATGGTGGGATACGACTTCAGTTGTCGCATCAGGTCTGTCCACGTCTGTTCGATATCCATAAGGTTCTACGTAGTTCCATTCCGTTGGCGTGGGATGCGCCGTCTGTCGTTTACAAGGATAGGGCAACCTGCGTGCCTCGCGGGGTGAGCGTTCTCTTCTTATTCACCTTTTCCACGAGACCCGCCTCTTCCATCTTTGAAAAAGCGGTATGAACGCTAGCCACGGCGATGTCGGTGGCCTTGCTGACCTCGCTTACGCCTAGGGTGTTGTTCGGAAGAAGGGCTTTAAGCACGGCAGCTTCGTTTTCAGTGAGGTCGGGGATCTGAGCCGCCTCAATCTCTTCGTCTGTTGTTCGCGACGCAACCAGGCTGATGGTCACCACCGAGCCCTGATTCACGTTGTCTTTGATCTCAATATGCCCGTGAGAGGTGCTTAAGTAGTCTTTCACGATGGGCAAGCCCGACCCCACGCCTCGTATGTAGCGTTTCATCGGCTCGATGGCAGAGGAAAATCCTGGTTCTTGTACGAGATCTTTGTGCTTGATGCCTGGGCCCTGATCCGCAAAGCGAATGGTATTGCCTTGGTCGAAAATTGATACCACCACTTCGTTGAAGTTGGCGTGAATGAAATTTTCGGATACTTCCCTGATCACGGTGTAAGGGATCACCCCGCCTGCTTCTTTGGCGTTTTTGTAGGTCAAGGAAGCAATGTGCTCGATGTATTCGTGTGTGGGACCGCCCTGCACTTGTATTACGCGTGGCGCTGTTTTCAGCGAATCATATATTGCAATGCGCGCGGGTGTGGTTATGTGATGGTAATCGAAGCTTTGCGAAGGTGCCGTCTCTTCGACGGATTCGATGATGCCGCCATTCATTGTGTGGGCGTAATCTTCGCCATACGTTGCTGGCTCCACAAAGGAGGGCACGAAAGGCTGCTCGCCCTGGTAGGCATCCGAAGCCGGTTGCTGCGTCGTTTGGGGGTAGGGCTGCGCCACCGCTGGCTGCATAACGTGTGGGTTTGCTGCTGCGGCGAACTGCTGAAACGCTTGTTGCGGATAGCCAGTCTGTGGTTGCTGGTATCCAATAGGGTAGCCTGGGAATCCCTGGGCTGCGACCTGCGGCTCTGGGTTGTTGGCCATGTTGGCGGAAAACGGTTGCCCTTGCGATGGTTGGCCGTTGACGTTTGCCGTTTGCACCGTGGGGGGCAGGTTGTGCGCTGGTACGGTGTAGCCAGGTTGTGGATAACCGCCATAAGGCATGCCGTATGGCATGCCTGGATAAGGCTGCATTTGGGTACCCTGAGCAGGATAGGAAGGGAATTGCCCTTGTTCGTACCCGTAGGGAGGAATGGATGTCTGGGCGGGCTGAGTGTTTGGCGCTGCCGCTTCGGTTGCAGGCCTCTCCTCGTTATAGGGAGGATATGGCACTGACCCTTGTTCCCCCGCTTGTTCCATCGGCTGCATATGTGGTGCGTTTTCTTGGTTCATGATGCTTTCCGATTTTTTCAAAACATGAGAAAAAGAGCCCGACCGATATTCCTTTATAAGGCATAGATCGAGCTGATTTTTCATTCATTCTAGACGGTTATTCACACTTTTTCAAACTTTCCACCGTCTTTTCCTCGTGTTTTCGAAGTTTTCAACATTCTTTCAATAAAATGTGGAAAACATTGAAAACACCTGAAGAAAAATGTGAAAAACCTGAAAGGCATTTTGGAAAACTATTTTGGAAAAGTAGTTTTTGCGCTTTCACTTCTAGCTGTTGAAGTCAAGGTGTTTAAACCGCTTCGCTGATATGCATACAGCAGGCAAATTGAGGTGTTGATAACAATAAAAGACCAGCTAAAAGCCTGTATTTTATGAAATTTGAACCGCTTTTCCACCTATATTACGGAGACGAGTTTTTGTTTCCTGAAAGGGTTGCTGCAACCTCTGGGATAATGGTGGGGAAGTATCCTGAAACACCTGGAAAGTTATCAACATTATCCACAATGCTATATAAACAAATTGTGTATAAGTTGCTTTCCTTGGGGAAAAGTGAGGTGGACAAACTATGAAGATCGCTATCCCGTTGGATGAAAAAGGCATGCTGCCCGATCGTTTTGGAAAATATTCGTCTCCGGAACTGCGTCGTGACGGCAACAATATTTGTTCGTTCCCCATCGAGGTGTCGGGTGTGCCTGAGGGGGCTAAGTCCCTTGCTCTTTCGTTCGTTGATTATGACTCCATTCCCGTATGTGGCTTTGCCTGGATTCACTGGGCTGCATGCGGAGTGAGCCCTGATACTGCCTTGATTCCCGAAACCGCCAGCCATAGCGGTGAATTTTCCTTCGTGCAGGGTTCAAACAGCTGCTTGTCTCGCGCCGAGGAGACAAGCGAAGAAGTGATTCGTGGGTTCATCGGACCGTGCCCGCCCGATAAGGATCACCGTTATACGCTTACGGTGTATGCGCTTGATTGCGAGCTGGATTTGCAACCTGGCTTTTACTTCAACGAGCTCCACTGGGCCTTGCAGGGTCATATCCTCGATAGCGATGAGCTAAATGTTGTTAGTAGGGCGTAGCGCAGCCGTCGTTTGCGTGTTCATTCTGTGTTGACCCGTGAAATAGGGTGCCTGACTTCTTTCTTTATTATTGACGCGCGGCTTCTTCATCGTATAATTTCGAAGTTACTGTAAATCTGAAAGGAAAAGTAATGAAGTGCACCTATCAACCGAACACCCGCAAGCGCGCAAAGACTCACGGCTTCCGTGCACGTATGGCCGCGCCGTTCTCTCTGCTCGCCGTGCAAAGGGCCGCAAGCGTCTCTGTGCCTAACTTTCCTTGTGAGAAACCGTGTTAGGAACCATCAAATCCAGCACTGAGATCTCCTACCTGTTCTCGCACGGAAAAAGACATGCAACTCCCTGCGTAACTATGATCGTGTACCGGGGAGATACCCAACACGGCCCTAGTGGCCGTGTTGCTTTTATAGCGGGCAAGAAGAACGGTAATGCGGTGTGGCGCAACTCAGCGAAGCGCCGCTTGCGTGCTGTTTGCCACGATATAGGTGGCCCTTGGCCGGAGTTGAATGTCATTTTCATGGCTAACAGGAAAACAACGCGTGTTGAATACCAGAAGCTGGTTTCCACATGCAAGAAGATCATGGAATCGTATTAAGGCAAGTATTTGGTCTTGAAGGTCTGGTCGAAAATATCAGCTATCCCCAAGGGGGTTCTGTTGTTGATGATCAAGTTCTACCGTCTTGCTATATCGCCCCTGCTCCCCGCAACTTGTCGGTTTATTCCCACTTGTTCGGAATATGGACTTGTTGCGGTTCAGCGATTCGGTTTCCTTAAAGGTCTGTATCTTACCTGCAAGCGCATTCTGCGCTGCAGACCAGGTGGAGGCCGCGGGTATGACCCCGTGCCGGATACCTTTCATCTTTAATAATCAACCCCCGAACCGAGAGGACAAAGGTACACATGTGGGACGCGTTTAAAGACGCCATATTCTGGTGCATCGATGCTATGTATGGTTTCGTTGACGACTGGGGTTTGGCGATCATCATCGTGACGCTTATTCTCCGTCTTATCCTGTTCCCCCTTATGCAGAAGCAGATCCGCTCTTCGTATCGAATGCAGCAGTTCTCTCCTCGCATCCAGGAGATCCAGGAAAAGTACGCTGACGACCAGCAGCGTCAGGCCGAGGAAATGCAGAAGGTTTATGCAGAGATCGGCTTCAACCCCATTACCGGTTGCTTGCCCCTGTTCCTTCAGATGCCTATCTTCGTTGCCCTGTTCCAGGTATTGCAGGAAATGGGCTCCCGTACCGAAGGCATGACCTACTCCTTCTGTAATGTTTTGCCTTCGCTGCTCTCTTCGCCTTCCGCGATGTTCGGCCAGGGCTTCTTGGAGTTCTTGCCCTACGGCATCCTTCTCCTTCTGTTTGCATTCTGCACCTTCCTGCCCTCCTTGCTTCAGCAGATGGGTACGAACAGCCCGCAGAAGACGCAGACCATGATTATGATGGGCATCATGTCCCTGTTCATGCTGTGGCTTGGTTGGGGTTCTCCCACCGGTGTTTTGCTGTTCTGGGCAACTTCTTCCGTATTCGGTGTTCTTCAGCAGGTAATCTCTACTAAGGTTATGAAGCATAAGGACGAAGAAGTCGAAGTCGAAAAGGTTGAGGTCAAGCCCGTGGAAGTCAACGTGGTTCGCAAGGAAAAGAAACCTCGCCCTCACAAGAAGAGCAAGTAACGCTACTTCACATATTTTTTGCCGTCTCCTCCCCTTCGTGGTTCTACCGCGGAGGGGAGATTTGAATGTAAGGAGTTTTCAATGGAAAAAGAGAACATGGTTCAGGACGAATCCTCATCTCAGGAATACGAAGGTGAGGGCCAATATTCCGAAGAGGAAGTGGACAGGATCGCCGATACGGCAATCGAGGCCATTCAGGATATCTTGAAATATTTCAATGTCGGAGAAGTGACCATCGAAGAGTATGAAGGTGACGAAGGTGAGCTTATCCTTGACATCACTGGTGACGATTTGGCTGTTTTGATCGGTCGCCACGGTCGTACGCTCGATTCGCTTCAATTCCTTATTTCGTCTATCACGTCTCGCATTGTTGGTCATCGCTATCCCATCGTGGTCGACGTTGAAGGCTATAAGGCTCGTCAGCGTCAGAAGATCGAGGACATTGCTTTGAATGCAGCCGATAAGGCAGTAGACCAGGATCGCAGCATCAAGCTCCGCCCCATGACTCCCTACGAGCGTCGTATCGTGCATATTGCTCTGCGCGGAGATGATCGCGTCGAAACCGTTTCCGAGGGCGAGGGTCGCGCCCGTCGTGTCGTGGTAAGCCCACGATAGGGATCCTGGCATGAGTGCTGAACAACATGCGCCCAACAAAAGGCAGAGGGAGCTACTCGATAAGCATCTTGAACTGGTTATCGAGGAAAACAAGGTAACGAACCTTACCCGAATCGTTGATTGGGAGTCTGCTCAGGTTCTTCACGTTGAGGATTCGCTCGCTGGCCTTCCTGAAGTTGAGGAGGCGCTGGAAGGTCCGTATCTCGATATGGGCTCGGGCGCTGGGTTTCCCGGTATTCCCTTGGCGATCATGACGGGGAGGGAACCCTTCTTGCTGATTCCGTTGGCAAGAAGACGCGCGCCCTTGATTCGTTTGCCGCCGAGCTTGGTATTGACGACATTGTCTCAACCTACCATGGGCGCATTGAGGATCTTGCGTTGCAGCAGCCTAACCACTTCTCATTGGTTACTGCCCGCGCGCTTTCCTCCCTGGCTTCACTGCTCGAGCTCGCATCGCCCTTGTTGGCTAAAGGCGGACGCTTGGTATGCTACAAGACCCACAGTGAATCAGAGGAACTTGAGCATGCTCGGGAAATTGCTCGCAAATTGGGAATGGAATTCGTTTCTTCGAGAGGATTCACTCTTTCCGATGGAGAGACGAGTCGAGCCATCATCGTATTTCGAAAGCGATGTAATCCTTCGATGAAGCTTCCCCGAAGAGTCGGTATGGCACAAAAGAAACCATTTTAAGAAAAGAGTCCTTGGAATTATTCAAGGACTCTTTTTGTTCTTTGAGCGTTCTGAAGGGTCCTGTGTTGAACTTATTGCGCTAAAAGGGCTTTGAGGCTCTTTGTAAGAGCCTGTTTTCTATATTTTGAGTATCTATTCAAGTCTGTTTCTGTTTGGCTGTTATAGAGCTTCGTGTGGCCTCGTTTTTTTCTCGGGTTCCTTTTTGTGTACTGGTTTCGGGAAGCCGATGTTTGCTTGATCGTTGTTCGGGAATGGAAATGCGGTGCTTCGAGGAAAAACCGTATACCTTTCTATTTTCTAAAGGGTATGGCAAGGGTATTATCAAATAATCGAAACAAAGGGGCATTTTGCCCTGCTTCTGGGCTATCCCATTATGCTGTCCGTCAAACGGAGTTGTGTTTCGCTGATTTTGTTGTATAGCGTCAATCTTGTTTTTGTTCGATGAGATGTGGGGCATTTTGTTATTTTTTATGTTTGCTGTTTCACGTGAAACAGCAAACATTTGCTTACCCTTTATAGGGTATTCAAGTGAAGCAATAGTTTGTCTGGTAGGCAAAAAAGAGAGGAGAGCTCGTGGGGCTGTTCGGTAGTCGAAAAAAAGCGAAAAATGTTCCCGTGACTTCCGTGACTGAGCGCAGTCAGAACCCTGAAGAGATCAAAGAAGAGGTTCTTCAGAGCAGCTACGACGAAATCAATGAACATGCAGCGGTGGTCGAGCGAACCTCCGAGCATGAAGAAGCTGCAGAGGAAACTGATCCGGAAATGGAGTCTACTTCCTCGGAAGACGGCGTTGAAGCCGAAGATGAAGATGACGATGATATTCGCACCTTTATCCCCTTCCGCGACAAGCCCAAGGTTGCTCATGCGATCGGGCAGACAAAAATCCTTGCTATCATCAACCAAAAGGGCGGCGTTGGTAAGTCGACCACTGCGGTGAATCTTTCCGCTGCTTTAGGTGCTATGGGTAAAGAAGTCCTTTTGGTCGACCTTGACCCTCAGGGTAATGCAACAAGCGGTTATGGTATCGACAAGCGAGCCCTTGATGGGTGCGTTTACAACGTGCTGCTTGGCGAAACGCCCGTCGAAGAGGTAATTCTGTCTTGTGTTGCCGAAGGTGTTGATGTTCTGCCCTCTACTATCAGCTTGGCTGGCGCAGAGGTTGAATTGGTTAACGAGATGGCGCGAGAGAACCGCTTGAAAAGCGCTCTCGGCAGCCTACGCGGCCGCTATGATTACATCCTTATCGATTGCCCGCCTTCCCTCGGTCTGCTCACCATCAATGCCTTGGTTGCTGCGGATAAGCTCCTGGTTCCCATTCAGTGCGAGTTCTACGCATTGGAAGGTGTGACAAAACTCCTTGATTCGATGAAACGTGTCAAAAGCATCCTAAACCCGAGCTTGGATATCTTTGGAATTGTTCTCACTATGTACGATTCCCGCACCAATCTTGCCAACCAGGTGGTTAATGAGGTCCGTTCGTTCTTTGGGGACGAGGTCTTCGAGACGTTGATTCCTCGTACCGTTAAACTGTCTGAAGCTCCTAGTTACGGACAGTCGATTCTCGAATATGCTCCCGACAACAAGGGAGCACTTGCCTACAACGATCTTGCCAAAGAGGTGATTGCTCGTGGCTAAGCAGAAAAGTGGCTTGGGGCGTGGCCTCAATGCTTTGTTTGACGATAGCCCCACTTATACCCAGAAGCCTTCTGCTCCTGAGACTCTCAAAGAGCAGGAAAGGAGCGTGCCTGAACCGTTAAGCGAAGAACCTGCTCAGAAGAAGCAGGAATCCGCTGGTGTTCTTCATCAAGCTCTTCAGGAACGTACCGCTAAGCGTTCTTCGGGGAAACCGGTTGATCCGTCTTCTGATATCTATATTTCTGAAGATGCGCTTGAAAATGCCAAAGTTGTTTCACGCGAGGCGCGCAAGCCCGCTATGCGTGCTGGTTCTGGCACTTTCAGCTCCGCTGGTTCGGTGTCCATGAGAACTCCCGCTCCTAAGCCGCGCGTTGCAGCGGAGCGTCAGGTTAGGAAGCCCGCTAAGCCGGTTGTCGAGCCTGCACTGGAGGTTTCGAAGAAGGAAAACAAGCCATTCGATTCCAAGGGGCTTACGGCAACGGTTAAGCTTGACCTGATTCACCCCAATCCTGATCAGCCTCGCACCAATTTCAAGCCAGGTGAAATTGAGGAACTTGCAGGGTCTATCAAAAAGGAAGGCCTTCTTCAGCCTATTTTAGTTCGCAAAATTGGGAACCAGTATCAGATCTTGGCTGGTGAGCGCCGCTATCGAGCATGCAAGAGTTTGGGTATGGAAGAGGTTCCCGTTCGTTTCTGGGAAGCCGACAACGACAAAGCCCTTGAACTTGCTTTGATTGAGAATATCCAGCGATCCGACCTTAACCCTATTGAAGAGGCTTATGGTTATAAGCGCCTTATGGAGCGCAAGGGGATGACGCAATCAGAGGTTGCCCAGACGGTTTCCAAGGGACGGTCTACTATTGCTAATGCTCTCCGTCTGCTTGATTTGCCTGAGGAAGCTCAGCAACTCTTGTTTGAGGAGAAGATCACCGCCGGCCATGCTCGCGCCATCCTTTCTGTTGATGACGCGGAGGGCAGGAAGAAACTTACCGAAAAGCTTAAGAATGAAAAGTTGAGCGTTCGCGAAACCGAAGCACTGGCTCGTCTGATGAATGGTCGTGAGAAGGCTGGTTCGGCAGCTGCAAAACGCGTTCCTGCTCCTCCAAGTTTCAAGAAGGCTGCGAAGGGGCTTACCCGTTTCCTTTCCGCTCCGGTTCGCGTCAAGACCGTTAAGGGCAAGAACAAAATCGAGATCCAGTTTAAGGATGAAGAGGAACTTCAGCGTATCCTGCATCTTATTGAAGAGTCGCAAGCGGGAAAATAGGGACAGGCACCAGATTCCCCCTTGCGCCATAGTGAACAAAACCAGGGCCCCGCTCGCGAGTTTCATCGTAAGCGGGGCCCTGTTTGTTAGGCGGGAATCTGGTGCCTGTCCCTACTTTCCCGTTCTCTACATTTTGTTTTTCAGTTGACCGCAGGCTCCGTCGATATCGCTTCCGCGCGAATTGCGGATAGTGGCTTCCTTGCCTGCGCTTTTCATTTCCTTAACCCAGCGCTGCTGCGTTGCGGTGGAGCTTGGCTTGTAGGGGCTTCCCTCGACTTCGTTTACTGAAAGAAGGTTGACGTGGCATAGGAGGCCATCGCAGAAATCGATTAGCGCTGCGAGGTTTTCTTCCGTGTCGGTGACCCCCTTGATAAGGAGATATTCGAAGCTGACACGACGGCCAGTTTTCTCGATATAGGATCGAAGGGCCTTCTTTAGGTGCGGTAAGGGAATGTTGCTGCAACGCGGCATGATTTCATTGCGCACATCCTGCAAAGCCGAATGGAGGGATACTGCCAACGTGAATTGTTCGGGCTCGTTTGCAAGGCGTTCAATTCCCCGAATGATGCCACATGTTGACACCGTTATATGACGAGCGCCTATTTCAAGGCCGTCTTTTGCGTTGGCGAAACGAAGCGCTTCTAGGGTTGCTTGGTAGTTCTGGAATGGTTCGCCTTGTCCCATTGAAACTAAATTAGTGACGCGGCAGCTAAAATCGTTTTGTACAGCTATGATCTGGCAAATCATTTCAGCGGAAGAAAGATTGCGGGTAAGTCCCTCGTGTCCCGTGGCGCAAAAGGTGCACCCCATGGCGCATCCTGCTTGAGTGGAGAAGCACACGGTAAGGTGCTTGGGCTCGTCTTTGCGCTCTTTCTTGTCGAATGAGGGGATTCCGACAGCTTCTACCTTGGCGCCATCGGCGTATTCGAACACGTATTTACGTGTACCGTCGTTGGATACTTGCTTGTTAACCACTTGCGGCTCAATCAAAGGGTATTCATCCGACAGGACATCCCGAAGGCTCTTGGGCAGATTGGTCATTTCGTCATAGGAGTGAGCTCCTTTCTGGTAAAGCCAGGAAGTGAGCTGTTTGGCGCGAAAGCGCGGCTGTCCGAGACTTTCCAGAATAGTGGGAATTTCGGACAGGTTGAATGATTGGATTGCGTTATTCATGCTCAGTATTATACGCAACCAAGTGGTTACCGCGTGGTGGTAGCAGAGTGGTAACGTGCGTTTGCTATACTCACTATCGGTTAACGTATCAAGCCTTTCGGCAGCAGTGCCCTGGGTTTTACTTGTATGAAAGCGAGAACCATGTCTTGTTCTTTCGATCCTAAACAAATTCGTGTTGCTCTGCTTGCGGGAGGCAAGAGTGGCGAGCGTTCCATTTCCCTTGCTTCTGGTGAAGGGGCGAAGGAAGCTTTGCTCGAAGCGGGCTTTCCGGTGACTGTTTTCGACCCCGCCAACAAAGAAGACTTGCTGGCTTTGATTCAAGGTGATTTTGACGTTGCTTTCCTGGCTCTTCATGGCAAGTACGGCGAAGACGGCACCATCCAGGGATTTCTGGAAACCATTGGGCTTCCCTATATTGGTCCAGGCGTTTGGTCGAGCGCCACTGCTATCGACAAACCCAAGACGAAGCTTTGCTATGAGCGCGCCGGCATCCCTACCCCTCGTTCTATGATGCTCGACTCTCACCATATCGACATTGATGCCATCATTGCTGAAGTGGGTTCGCACTGTGTTGTGAAAGCTGCTACGGAAGGTAGCGCTTTGGGTGTGTATCTGTGTGAAGGTGCTGAGGAAATTGCCGATGCGATCGATAAGGTATTTCAGGTAGATACGTGCGCGTTTGTTGAGAGCTTTGTTTCAGGCGAAGAGTTCACCGTTGCCGTATTGGGCAACGAGGACCCGTGCGCTCTCCCTGTTATCAAAATTGTTCCTTCCCACGAGTTCTACGATTTTGAGTCGAAGTACGCTCAGGGAGGGTCGCAGCATATCTGCCCTGCGCCCCTATCCGAAGAAGATACCAAGCGCGCTATGGAGCTTGCGGTTGCCGCCCATAAGACGCTTGAGTGCCGCGGTGTTTCTCGTAGTGACCTCATCAAGGATGCCGAAGGAAATTTTTGGGTTTTGGAAACGAACACCATTCCTGGCATGACGGCAACATCGCTTCTTCCCGATGCTGCTCGTGCAGCTGGCATGAGTTTTGCTGAGCTCTGCACCAAGCTCATTTCCTATGCTTTGGAAAATTAAGTAGACATCTGCCGCAAACGTAAAACCCCTTGTCCGCGAAACGAACCATATCCCCGATTCGGATTGAAATAAGTCCGATTTCGAGAGGTGCGGTCCGGAATGCGGCAAGGGGTTTTCTTTATGGTGGCGTTTCACGTGAAACACCACTGAATGTCTATAGCGCGGTTAGGCGGAAGATTGGCTAGAACGCTCCGCAGGAATGAAGCCCGAAAACAATAAGGGCGACAACGGCGAGAAGGAATATCCAGCTAACTACCGTGCAACCTATGTTGCCCTTGCGTGCCTGCTTTACCAAACGTTCCGTTCCGGTGCGTTGCGTTTTCACCCAAGCGGTGCCCTTGTTCTTGTTGGGGAAGGGAACGCGTCCCGAAGGAACCCATTCGCCCTGAGTTTCGATAACCTTCTTAAGGGAGTCGCGACCAAGGGAAACGTCGGGGCGTATTCCCTCGCCGAGCTGCTTTCCGACATTTTCTATAAACGTAGAGAAGGCGACTTCATATTCCGGGTCGTAGGAAATGATAAGAACCTGACCCCAGTAAAGGCCTGGTTCAGGCTTTTCCGTGAAAGCAACGAGTGCAAGCAAGGCAACGGTGTTCCATCCTTTGGCGTTGCAGAGATCAACCTTTTCAGCGGTTTTTTCGTCGATGGTGCCCATGCGCTTGCCGAAGGGATTCACGATCCATGCCGTGCGCTTGCCATCAACGTATTCCTGCTCGATAGAGAATGCGTCGCCAATTATGTTGTCTGCGCCTAGAAATGCCGCAGCATCTTCTTTGCTTTCGGTTTCAAAACAGGCGTACATGGAAAAATAGCCAATATCTGACATGTTTTCTCCTAGAAGTGATTCAGGCATTAGAGATAAAGAATTCCATAAATGATAGTCTTACTAGTATGGAAACACAAAATGCAGAAGCCGCATCAAGGCTTGACACTTACATTCTCGAAAACACCCCTCAGCGCATCCGCGATCGCTACCATTCGCTTAGCAGCTATGCGAAAGAGCACTCGTTTGGTGAACTGGATGAAGACGTTGTTGTTATCGATACCGAAACGACGGGTTTCTCCTTCAACCACGATGAGCTGATTCAGATTGCTGCAGCGCGTATGGTTCATGGTGAAATCGTCGGCTGGTACGTAACGTTCGTAAATCCCGGGAAACCGATCCCCGAAGAGGTTGCTCACCTTACCAACATCAGCGATGAAGATGTGGCGAATGCTCCCGACCCCAATACTGCCGTTGCAGGTTTGGTTGAGTTCGTTGG
>ENA-OPVL01001750-OPVL01001750.1-human-gut-metagenome-genome-assembly--contig:-NODE-1750-length-12667-cov-2.298049_pt1 | contig 12667 bp, 7 predicted proteins | sample MGYA00241496_ERZ501984 | MGnify/ENA primary metagenome ERZ501984 (study PRJEB25962, sample SAMEA2042986) | human gut metagenome | biome: human gut; feature: human-associated habitat; material: faeces... | reverse complement strand
CAACAGACAATGATGACATAAGCAAGGTCAATGACAGCAGTACAGTTGTGACAACAGCTTCTACAACAATGACAACTACCACAACTTCATCATCAAAGGTCGATGAAAATGCTGAAATTTCGGCATATTATATTCATCACTGGTATGGAGAAGAACCATATGAGATAACAGACAAGGACACTATCGACAAGATAACTGAGTGGATAGAGAACGCTAAATCGGTATGCAAGGATTATCCTTACATTGACGGCGCAGAATACGGCGGTGCTGACGCTTATGGAATCTCTCTCGAAAAGGATGAATCAAGTGATGCGTATGAGAGCATTTGTGTTATCGATGTTTCACAGTATTCGTGGGACACCTCAGGCGGTATGCACTCTGAAAGTAAAATATGCAATTTTAGCATAAAAGATGATACAGGCGAATTTCAGGATTACAATTTGCCAAAGGAAATGATAGATGAAATAATGCCCCTTATAACAAGACCTAATGTTGAATAGCATACAACACATACAAAAACGGCGTGTATCTGCCACGATACACGCCGTTTATTTTTTGATGTATTATGATACCTTGAGCCATGCACAGGCAAAATCAAGTGCTTCATAAAGGCTTGATTTCTCTGCTACCTTAACGATCTGCTTATTCGGAGGCAGTGTGCTGTCTGTTGCAACTTTTCTTATTCTTACCTTATTTGCAACGTCGATACCGCCGACCTTTTCTGTAGAAAGTATTTCTATCATGACTACGAACTCGTCATACATATTTCCAAAATAGATATTATTACCTTTTCTCACCAGAGGAACGCCCTTATAGGTGAAAAAAGCTTTCTTTTCTTCTGCCGTTTATCTCTCCGCCTTTCTCATAATATATTTCTCTTTTTGTTTACTATTTTATTATACCATACTTTTCACATAATTAAAAGAGCTTTTGACAACTTTTTTGCGCAGGTTTTCAGCCTCACTTTATGTGGGATACATATTGTATCACATATTCTTTGTGAAAGCTGTCGAAACATGACCGTAGGGGCGAACGCTATTCGCCCGTCAGATCATATGCTTAGCATGGGATATGCGTTTTAATAGTTATCGTCCACAGCCTCGCCTTTAAGAAGTCTGTCCATATTTGCAACGAACGTATCTACCCAAGTTGACTGTATTCTAAATGAGGTTTCACCATTTAGCTTGACTACAGAACGTCTTGAAGAATCCTTATAAATCTCCATAACGTCCTTTTTGCCGTCCTTGCGGTCGAATGTTACAGTCAGATAGCTTTCGCCCTCAGGGTCTGTGAAGTATATCTCATTTGTCGGGCAACCCATAAGATACTGATAGAAGGTCTTAAAGTTGTCAACGTCAAGCTCCTTGCCGTCTGTTGTGACCTTTGTTACCTGTGCGGTAGTTTTGCCGTCAGAATCTGTATCTGTGCTTGCTCCTGAGCTTTCCACCTCATAAACGGTCTTTTTACCATTATAGACTACCTCAACGTTCTTAAGGTCAACAAGGTAGTTTGAAGTCATAAGGCTTGTGATAACGTCCTCTGCTTTGATCGTTGCCCATGGGAGGTTATCGGCTGAAACGAGGTATATAGCGTCAACGCCCTTTACGCCCTCAAAGTAGCAATAATATGCAGACACTGTATCTGTTGTTTCACTGCTGTCGCCTGCGGTAGCATAGACAGGGTCGCCTATTTTAAGGGTATAGTCATAGCCGTCTCCCGAGAGTCTTACTGTTGCGAATGGGTCGGAAAGTCCATGCTCCTTCATTGCAGTTTCATCAGGTGCGATGACCTCACAGCTCTGTGCTGTAAGTCCCCACATACCATGGGTAGTTGCTGAAGAATTTGTGATGTTCAGGTATGAGAAGATAGGCTCTGTCATTACCTGACCTGAAAGTCCCTCTATCTCGTTCGGGTTATTTTCAAACGCCATTTCATAGTCCAGATCTTTTCTTGTAACTGTTTCCTTGCCATAGTCAGGCCAATCGTCGTCAGACGGCTTTGTGAGCAAAGTGAGGTTCGCATATGCGGTCACTGGATCTGTATAGTATGAAAGCTTTGTTCCCATTACCATATAGACGGTCTTTTCATCGTCAAGGCTCACATAGCTGTATCTTTCGTTGCTTGGTGAAACAGAGCCTACATGAAGGGTAGTGGCAGTGCCGTCGCTGTATTCAACTGTGAGATCTGCTGTGGGCTTATCAAGACCGTATTTTGACATATCCTCAACATTTTCTTCAACGAGCTTTTTCGCCTTGAAGCCGTCAAGATTCGATATCATGGAAGCTTCTGCGGTGGCATTTGCATTGAGAGTGCCAAGCTCAGGTATGCTCCATGTGGATTTACCTGACTCGGACTTATTAACGGAATACTCGCCATGTTCGTTTGAAACCTTTACGCTTGTTATATCGTCGCTTGACTTTGTAAGGATAACAACGCTCTCGTCCTGACTTGAAACTGCCGCTGTTGACGATGAGCTGGAGTCTGCGTCTGATTTGCCTGAGGTGGAGTTGAGAAACGCCATTACTCCCACCAGACAAGCGGCTGTGACTCCGCAGATAATGATACCCTGCAATTTACCATTCATTTGTGATTACCTCTGTGTTTTACTTATTCTTTCTTCTTGCCCAGATAAGCTTCGATAACCTGCGGATTCGCCTGTATCTCAGCAGGCGTGCCTTTTGCTATGATTTTACCGTAATTGAGCACCGCGATCGTCTCGCAGATTCCCATAACCAGATTCATATCGTGTTCGATCAGCATGACGGCGATCTGGAACGTGTCCCGGATCTTGACGATGTTCTCCATCAGCTCCGCCGTCTCGGAAGGGTTCATGCCCGCCGCCGGCTCGTCCAGCAGAAGCAGGGACGGGTTGGTACCCAGGGCGCGGACGATCTCCAGCCGGCGCTGGGCGCCGTAGGGCAGGGAGCCGGCCTTCATATCCGCCATGTCCGCCATGTTGAAGATGGACAGCAGCTCCAGGGCCCGCTCGTGGGCCACCTTCTCCTGCTTCCAGTACTTGGGGGCACGGAAGATGCCGCTCCACATGTTGTAGTGCATCTGGGTGTCCATGCCCACCTTCACGTTGTCTTCCACCGTGAGGTTGTTGAACAGGCGGATGTTCTGGAAGGTCCGGGCGATGCCCGCCCGGTTGACCTGGGCGGTGTTCATGCCGTGGGTGTCTTTGCCGTCCAGCAAAATGGTGCCCTTGGTGGGCTGATAGACCTTGGTCAGCAGGTTGAAGATGGTGGTTTTGCCGGCGCCGTTGGGGCCGATGAGGCCGGCGATCTGCTGGCCACGCTCGATTTGGGAGATGCAGCGCCTACCGAGCGTCGCCGCGAGCGTCACGAGGACGTGGAAGTTCCGCTGATTCGCCGAGTCCGTGATGATGAGGACGAGCAGCCTCGCCGCCGTCGTCGCACTGCGGAAAACAGCGAAGAAACCGTGCGTGACCTCGACGATATCCTGGCCACGCTGCCCACGCAGAAGCACGAGGAAACGTCCGAAGACGGCGAGCAGAACGACGATCACGAGTTCGTGCGTCGTAACCGCCGCGACCGTAGCGATCGCAACGATCGCGATACCCGTAATGATCGCAGCGATCGCCGTAACCGTCGCATGCGTGGCCGTGATCGCGACAACGCCGATGATGATCGTCGCTATGATGATCGCGATAATCGTAGCGATCGCAATGACCGTGATAGCCGCCGCGAAGAGCCGCAGGAGGATCTGGTGCCGGTGGCCGGCATCGTCGACGTGCTCGACTCCTACGCTTTTGTGCGCACTTCCGGCTACCTGCCCGGCCCGAACGACGTGTACGTTTCCATGGGCCAGGTCAAGAAGTACGGCCTGCGCAAGGGCGATGCCGTGCATGGTTCGATTCGCGCCCCGCGTGAAGGCGACCGCCGCAACCAGCGCCAGAAGTTCGTGCCGCTGCAGGCCATCGATTCCATCAACGGCCAAAGCGTTGAAGAAGCGCTCAACCGTCCGCAGTTCTCCAAGCTCACGCCGCTGTACCCGCAGGAGCGTTTGAAGCAGGAGACCGCCCCGAACAAGCTCACCGGCCGTATCATGGACATCGTTTCCCCAATCGGCAAGGGCCAGCGTGGCCTGATTGTCTCCCCGCCGAAGGCCGGTAAGACCATCACCCTGCAGAACATCGCCAACTCCATCGCCGCCAACAACCCCGAGGTCCACCTTATGGTGGTGCTCGTGGACGAGCGACCCGAAGAGGTCACCGATATGGAGCGCACGGTCCAGGGCGAGGTCATTTCCTCCACCTTCGACCGTCCGGCCTCCGATCACACTACGGTTGCCGAACTGGCCGTCGAACGCGCCAAGCGTCTTGTGGAGCTCGGCCAGGACGTGGTCGTACTGCTCGATTCCATGACCCGACTGGCTCGCGCTTACAACATCGCAGCCCCTGCCTCCGGCCGCATCCTGTCCGGTGGTGTGGACGCGCAGGCCCTCTACCCGCCGAAGAAGTTCTTCGGTGCGGCCCGCAACATCGAAAACGGCGGCTCCCTGACCATCATCTCATCTGCGCTGGTGGAAACCGGCTCCAAGATGGACGAGGTGATTTTCGAGGAGTTCAAGGGCACCGGCAACATGGAACTGCGCCTGTCCCGCGAGCTGGCGGACAAGCGACTGTTCCCGGCCATCGACATCAACGCTTCCGGCACCCGCCGCGAGGAGCTCATCACCAACCCGCAGGAACTGCCGATTATCTACCGTCTGCGTCGACTGCTGGGCGGCATGGAGCCCGAGCAGGCCTACCAGACGCTGGTGCCGCGCCTCAAGAAGACCGCCACCAACCGCGACTTCCTCGCCGCCATCGTGCAGCAGGCCAACACCGGCAACGCGGTCAACGGCAACTGATCAGACCGCTGAACAATAGTGTAAGGGCTGCACCCTGATTGATACGGGGTGCAGCCCTTGTCGTATCTGATGCAAATACATCAACTATCACATTGCAGTTGTAGTATTGCCGTCAACGTTCACATGCACGCTGACGATATATGAGATGAAAGAGGCATCACTGGGTTCGATTGTTTTGGGAGTGGGCAGTGGTGCGGCCATGTTCGGCGATGCGGATGCCAGCCATATCCTCACCGGCGACTATGACATCTGAGATATCTGACTTTGCGCATCGTGCAAAGCCGTAATCGGGAGTATCCTCGAATCTATGAGCGAAACGAGCAGCGACTGGCAAAGGACCACCATCGACTCCGCCCAGGCGGCGGCCCACCCGGAAACCGCACAAGCGGTGGCGCGCATCAAAGCGCTGCGCCAAACCATCGATAACATCGATTCGGCGGTCATCGCATTACTGGCCGAGCGGTTCAAGGCCACCTCGCAGGTCGGCGTGCTCAAAGCCAACGCCGGATTCGCGCCCGAAGACACCAAGCGTGAGGACTATCAGATCGAACGCCTCCACCGCATCGCCATCGATGCCGGGCTTGATCCGGAAATTGCCGAAATGTACCGTGAATTCGTGGTTACCGAAGCCAAGAAGCGCCACCAGCGCATAGCCGATGCCGGTGGTGACCCGGGCGTACTCGACGTATTCGCCTGATTCGCCCGCAGCGAATGGGCACCTTTCGGATATTCGTCTATAGGGCAAGTTGCCTGCAGCGACTACATTAATACGGGAATGGAATGCCCGTAGTGGTCGACTGTATGAATGGGATACGTAGATGAGATGTGGTGCCGCACTGGTCAGTTGCGCATTGTGCGTGGCTTCGATTCTCGGCGGTGCTTGGATGTCTCGTCCGACTCCGGTTGATTACGGTCCGGTGCTCGCTACGGCAAGTGATATGTACGCCGTCACCGATGCCGAAGGGGAGCCGGTCCGTTGGTATGTGGTAGGGAAGGGCGGCGCCGGCAATGGCGCCAGTGCCGATTCCGGCAATAGCGGTTCCACTGATACCGATTCCGCCAATAGTAATTCCGGCACGTCCAAGGTTTCTCGTATCCCCGCTTCCGCCGCCACCCTGCCATGGAAAGTCAGCGTCACCTACTCGCTTGACGGTCCGAACGTCGAGGCAAACGAGGTTGCCGGCGCGTCTGGACTGATCGGCGTGTATATCGATATTAAGCCGCAAACCAAGGAAGCCAACCGTACGATCCCGGTTGTCGCCTTTACCGTGCCTACGCAGGTAGCCGATGATGTTTCCGCTGACAACTCCATTACGGTGACCACGCAAGGTTCCAATACCGTAGTCGCCGCAGCTGGAAAAGCCGCAACCGGCTTGGAATTCAGCTGCTATATGAACGCCAAAGACTTCTCCATGAGTTCCGTGGCGCTCGCCGTATTGCCTTCCAATTCCAGCAGTCCGGCAGTTGGTGCTAATCCCGATGCCGCGAATGCTGCGAATGCTGCCGCACAGCCTGCTGCCGATACGGATGTCGCCCAACTCACCGCCTCTGCCGCCACACTGGTCGATTCACTGACCGACGCCGGTTCTGGTGAACAGCAACAGCTCATCGAGCAGCTTCAAACCCTGCGCGATAACGAACGTGCGCTGAACAAGTCTGTAGTGGCCGAACGCGAAACCGCCCATAAGCGGACGTTTGAAGACTATATGGCCGCGTATGTGGGCTCATATACCACGCACCTGTCTGGATCGATTGGCACCTCCACCCAGTTGCCGGCGTTGATGGGCACGGCCGGCGAACTGTCCGGGGACACGCCTTTGGCTCAAGCCGTACTCGACTTGGCCAACGCGGTGAACAACGTCAGTGCCGCACATCAGCATGCCGGTGCGGTCGATGCGTTGGACGAGGTGATTCGCCGCATCCAGCAGCAAGGCACCACCGGACTGGTGGATGATCTGATCGCCGAGGCTTCGGAGGAAGCCACTCAAGGCTCCAAGCAATACGCCGATGGCCAGAGCCAGCTCTCCGCCGCAATGATTCCGTATTCGATGAAATACACGGACGTTTACACGGCCAATTTGAGCGCCCTGACCGGCGGCACGTCCTCGGGCGCCACCGCTTACGAGAGCCAAGCCATCGCCGAAACCAACGGTAGCGATGAACTCGCCGACGCTCAATCCAAGGTCGATGCCGCGATGAGCACGCTTGCCACCGCCTCCGAGCATACGGGCAAAGCCACGGCCTTGCGCCAGATTGTATTGCGATTCTCCGATCAGTTCGAAGGCGGCGCGTCCTCGGCTTCCGGCAGTGATGGTGATGGTTCGTCCGGTGATGTCTCTTCCGATCCGGTGACCGAGGCTCAGGCACTGACCGGCCTGGTCGATTCGCAATCGCAATCGTTCTACGGCAAGACCCGGGTCGCCCAAGCCAAGCGTAAGGCCGATGCCGCCCGTAAGCAGGCCAAAGCCGCGCAACAGCAGCAGTCGCAGCATTCCAAGGCCTCACTGGTCGATGACACCATGTCCATGTCTGCTGGCGATGTGATGAACTATGCGGGTGGTCTTACTTCGGCCATCGGTGGTGGTGATAAGTCCGACTCGTCTAAGAGCGCTGGTTCGGGAACGAACGACTCAGCCAAGTCGAGCGACACTGGCGATTCCGGCAACGGCAAGGCCTCCAACGCCAGCGATTCCGGCAACAATCTTGACACCGCTCCAGTACTGTTCGGCTTTGGCACTGGCGGCACGCTGTTCAAGCACGATATGAACGCGCTGATTAATGAGACCGTGAAAATCAGTGATGCTGGCACGCTCTTGGCGCAGGCCGTCGCGCAGCTCGACAGCCCCAATACGCAACAAAAAACCGCCGAAACCCGATACCTCATCGTGATTCCGACGGTGTGATGGTGTATGCGGGATATTTGCGTGCCGTCCCACAGTCGTGTCATCCGAACGTCAAAAAACAAAAGAGGGGAACCTCAATAGGTTCCCCTCTTTTGTTGTTGTGCGTAACGTTCAGTGCTTTGGCTTCTTAGCTGGCGGCTCACCGAGCTCGCTGGCTTCGACGGCGACCTCGGTTTCGGGCGTGCCTTCGGCGGCGGATTCCTCGGCGTGCTTGGCCACCAAGTCGAACTTGCCGACCACGCGACCGGCCTGCGCGATATCGCCCAAGGCGGCGTGAATCGCTTCCACACCTTCCGAAGCAGCGGACAGTGCCACAGACAGGATTGGGGTCTTCATGGAGACCTTGGCCTCGGACTTGATCTTACGCAGCTGCTCCACGGCCTTGCCGGCCCAAGTCAGCAGCTCGGGGGAAGCACCGGTGGCGGCCTCGACATACGGGTCCACGACCGGCCAGGCGGCGCGATGCACGGAACCGGAACCGGCGTGCATCCAGCTCCACACTTCCTCGGTGGCGTACGGCAGGTACGGGGCCAGCAGACGTGCGAAGGCGTCCAGGCCCAGACCCAGAGCGGTGCGGGCGGACTTCACAGCCTTCTCGGACGGCACATTGCCGTGCTCGTCCGGAGTGCCATAGGCGCGGTTCTTGACCAGCTCGATGTAGTCGTCGCAGAACTGCCAGAAGTAGGACTCGATGACTTCCAGCGCCTTGGAATGCTCGTAGGATTCCAGCGCCTCGGTGGCCTGACGCACCACCAAAGCCAGCTTGGCCATAGCGGCGCGATCCAGCGGTTCGGTCACATCGGCCGGGTTCCACGCGGCCTCGGCGGCAGCGCCCACGTGATGGTTCTCGTCCTCACGGCCGATGGCCAGCGCGAACTTGGTGGCGTTCAGCAGCTTGATGGCCAGTCGACGGCCAATCTTCATCTGGCCGATGTCGTACGTGGCATCGAGGCCTAGGCGAGCGGCGGCGGCCCAGTAACGCACGGCGTCCGCGCCGAACTTCTCGATCGGCTCGTTCGGCACCACGACGTTGCCCTTGGACTTCGACATCTTCTTGTGGTCCGGATCGAGGATCCAGCCCGACAGCGTGGTGTTGGCCCACGGCAGGCACTTGTTCTCGAGATGCGCGCGATCCATGGTGGAGAACAGCCAAGTGCGGATGATGTCCTGGCCCTGCGGACGCAGATCCATCGGGAAGGTGGCATTGAAGATCGCCTGGTTCTCCTCGCCCGGTTCCTCCCAGCGGGTCACGATCTGCGGGGTGAGCGACGAGGTGGCCCAAGTATCCATGATGTCCGGCTCGGCGGTGAAGCCGCCCGGCACGTCACGCTGGTCCTCGGTGTAGCCTTCCGGCACATCGTCGGTCGGATCGATCGGCAGACGGGCCTCGCTCGGGGTGATCGGATGATCGTAATCCGGGGTGCCATCCTCCTTCACCGGGTACCACAGCGGGAACGGAACGCCGAAGAAGCGCTGGCGGGAGATCAGCCAGTCGCGCAGACGGAACTCGACCTTGCGACGGCCGCAGCCCATGGCCTCGAGGTCGGCCACGATCGCAGCCTCGCCCTCGGAGTGCTTACCGCCGCGCATGCCGGTGTACTTGCCGGACTGGACCAGCGTGCCCTCGGCAGCGTGGGCGCAATCCCAGTCGACGTTCTCGGCATGGAAGGTATCAATGGTCTCGCCGCTGGCCTCGACGGCAGCGCGGTCGTCATCGTCCAGGATGATCGGCACAATAGGCAGGTCGTACTTGCGGGCGAACTCAAAGTCACGCTGGTCGCCGCAGGGAACGGCCATGACGGCGCCGGTGCCGTAGTCGGCAACGACATAATCGGCAACCCACACGGGGACCTTCTCGCCGTTGACGGGGTTTACCACATAGCGGCCCGTGAAGGCACCGTGCTTCTCGAGGGTGCCCTGGGCACGCTCGACGGCAGAGATATGCTTGGAGTCCTCGACGATCTTGGTGACGGCTTCCTCGTACTCCGTGCCCTCGACGAGCTCGTGCAGGCGCGCGTACTCGGGAGCCAGGACAAAGAAGGAGACGCCAAAAAGGGTATCGGCTCGCGTGGTGAAGACGGTGATCTTACCCTCGTCACCCTCGATGGGCTCGCCATCCTTGTCGCACAGGGTAAAGTCGACCTCGGCGCCCTCGGAGCGGCCGATCCAGTTGGCCTGCTGCTGCTTCACGCGCTCAGGCCAGCCTTCGAGCTGGTCAAGGTCGTCGAGCAGCTCCTGCGCGTAATCGGTGATCTTCAGATACCACTGCGTGAGGTCGCGCTTCTCGATTTCAGAATCGCAGCGCCAGCAACGGCCCTCGATAACCTGCTCGTTCGCCAGAACGGTCTGACAACCCGGGCACCAATTCACGGGAGAGTTGCGGCGTTCGACGAGGCCGCGCTCCCAGAATTTCTCGAAAATCCACTGACCCCAGCGATAGTACTCAGGGTCGCACGCAACAACGGTGCGGTCCCAGTCATAGGAAAAGCCCATGCGCTTAAAGCTGGCCTTCTGGGTTTCGATGTTGGCATACGTCCATTTGGCAGGATGGCTATGGTGCTTGATGGCGGCATTTTCTGCAGGCAGGCCGAAGGCATCCCAACCCATGGGGTGCAAAACGTCGAAGCCCTTCATACGATAGTAGCGAGCAATAACGTCGCCAATCGAATAGTTGCGGGCGTGGCCCATATGAATGTCGCCCGAGGGATACGGGAACATTTCCAAGATGTACTTCTTGGGACGCCCGTCTTCTTCATGCACCTTGTTGATGCCGCTTTCTTCCCAAGCCGCTTGCCAACGCGGCTCGATCTCGAGAGGGTTGTATTCCTTCATGTGTGCTCCTGCTAATCCGGAACTTCAGCGCATACGCATGCGCAACGATAATTTGACTATTGTAACGCGCCTTTGCGCTCCATACAAAAAAACGTCCGCAAACGCGGACGCTAATTCAGCTCAATAGAAAATATTCAAATGAAATTCAACGAGCTCGGGCTTGGATTGAATATGGAACCGCTCGCCAGCCCGCCGTGCGATACGCATTGGGAAACGCATTGATCGAGACCGCCCTTTCTTTACATGGTGTTCCATTACACAAAGAAGCGGGCGGCGTAGCCCCTAACGATGCGGGCACTTGCCCCTACAGGAAACGATAAGAAACGGTGCGCACGCCCCAATCGAAACAGCTGCTCGCGCCAAGGGCCTTCCATACACCAGGCTGCAAATCGAGCGCACGGGAGCCACCGCCCAGGCCACCGCAGTCGTTCACCACGGCGACAACCGTGCGGCCACCATAGCTGATTTCGACCGAGCGCCCAAAATAGGATCGGTAGTTGGGCATAGACATAGGAACAGCCACGCCCATAGAGCTTTCGCTGACGATTGCGCCCGTCGCGGTGTGGGCGCCCAGCGTGCCATCGCTCGTTGAGCCGTAGGCGGAAACAACGCCAGACTGCCAACCCGAGGTGCTCGTATTCGAGGAATTGGAATTGTTCGAGCCTGAACCGTTCGAGTTGCTCGATTCGCTCGACGAGCCGCTTGAAGATTGGTTGCCGGAATTCGACGCGGCGCCGTTGCCAGATTCCTCCGCTTTTTCGGCGGCGCCCTTCGATTCCTCCGCAGGGGCTTGCTCAGTTTGAGATTGGGCTTCCTGCTGGGCCTTCAGCGCTTCAGCCTGCTTTTGCAGCTCGGCCAAACGAGCGGCTTCAGCAGCGGCCTGGGCATCGCTTAAGTGCGCGGTAGCCTGGGCCACGACCTGCTGAGCTTCGGTTTGTTTGGCTTCGGCATCGGAAATGGCCTTGACCTGTTCGTCTTTTTTCTTGTTCAAATCGTCGAGGGCGTCGTTAAGCGTAGCTTCGAGCTGCTTCTGCTCTGCGATTTGACGAGCTTGGTCTTCCTGAATCGCATCGAAGTATTGCATGTTATTCACGAGATCAGAGATGCTTTGCGACTCGAGCAATACTTTAATAAGTGAGATGCCGCCTGTTTTGTACTCCTGAGTGGCATAGATGCCAAGCTTGTTTCGACCGGTCTGAGCAGCCGCCTGCGCGTCCATCACGCCCTGAGTGGCCTCATCGATTTGCTGCTGCAATTCCTCTGCCTGCTTGACGAGGGCTTCATGCTCTGAAGCAATTTGGGACATGCGAGCTTCGGCGGCACTGAGCGCGTTTTGAGCATCGCTCACCTCGTCGGCATAGGCGGGTGCGACGCACGCGAAGGTCAGCGAGCCAGCGGACAGAACGCCCGCGAGCAGCAACGCCGTTATGTTGGAAAAGGTTTTGATATAAACCGCTTTCGTCGTTTTTCTCTACGCCGCCAATGCCGCGCTCAATGCGCCATTGGCAGCGGCGGAAACCCGCCTTCCTATACCCACGAATCGTGTGGGAAAGAAACACAACCGCCTATTTTGAACAAACTCCCTGGTAAAGTCAATGCGAGTAGTTCACACCCCACATTAGTAACGTTTGCCCATGTAAAAAGCGACCCCGAGGGGTCGCTTTCCGTGCTGTTATTTGTTCAAAACGCAGCTTTTAGCGGACGCGAGAAGCGTACGGCGTCTTGTCTTTCAGCAAAACGTCGTGAGCACCGCCCTCGACGATGGAGGTCGAAGACACGGTGGTGAGCTTCGCCTTGTCGCGGAACTCAGGGATCGTGAGCGCGCCGCAGTTGCACATCGTAGACTTGATCTTGAGCAGCGTAACGGCAATGTTGTCCTTCAGGCTGCCAGCGTAAGGCACGTACGAGTCGACGCCCTCTTCGAAGGAAAGGCTCTTCTTGCCGCCGAGGTCGTAACGGCCCCAGTTGCGAGCGCGGGCAGAACCCTCGCCCCAGTATTCCTTCATGTAGGTGCCGTTGACCATGACTTTGGCCGACGGGGACTCGTCGAAACGTGC
>ENA-OPVL01001738-OPVL01001738.1-human-gut-metagenome-genome-assembly--contig:-NODE-1738-length-12739-cov-2.040445_pt1 | contig 12739 bp, 8 predicted proteins | sample MGYA00241496_ERZ501984 | MGnify/ENA primary metagenome ERZ501984 (study PRJEB25962, sample SAMEA2042986) | human gut metagenome | biome: human gut; feature: human-associated habitat; material: faeces... | reverse complement strand
GAGGGCGAATGCCGCGGTGGGCGATGCCGCAACGGGAATTCAGGCGGCGCAGGGCGATGTGGAATACGCGACGAGCGTTGCCCAGAACGTCATCGATGGCAACAAGGAAATCATTTCCTATTTGCAAGCCATGGCCGATGACCCCCATCTTACTCAAGACCAGAGCAATGCCGTTAACGCGGCCATCGCTACGCTGTCGCAGAGCAACGCCAATGCCGAAGCGAACCTCAAATCGATGAATGCCCTCGCGGCGAGCGCCTCGAGCGCGGCCGGCTCCATTGCCAATGCGTCGAGCACCGTGAACGATGCGGTGCAGAAGTCGGTCGACAACGGTCGCGCATACAACGACGACCTGTCGAAAAATACCATTCCCGCTGTAAGCCAGGGCCTCTCGGGCCTTGCGAGCACCGCGGGCTCGCTTTCGGGCGCCGTCGCCCGTCAGACGTCGCTCATCGATCAAACGTCGCTCGTACTCGACCAGCTCATCTCAACGCTTAACACAACGGTTGATGCGCTGGGCCAAACCGACGCGCTGCTAGCCGATGTGCAAGGCGATATCGACACCGTGCGGACCGACGTGGTGGCGCTGGGCACGTCGGGCGCTCTCGCGAAGCTGTTCGGCGAAGATGGCACGCTCGACGTGAACAAAATCGCCGACTTCATGCAGTCGCCCACGCAGCTCGAAACCGAGCAGCTCTATCCGCTCAACGCCTACGGCTCAGCCATGTCGCCGCTGTTCATCAACCTCACGCTGTGGATCGGCGTGTTCATGCTCATGGTCATTATGCATATTGAGGTTGACGATGAAGAGATTCGCAACCTCACCATCGCGCAGCGTTTCTTGGGTCGCGGCATTCTGTTCGCCATCATGGTTTCGCTGCAGGCAATCGTGCGCGTGACGGGCTGCCTGCTTCTTGGCGTGCAAGCCGAAACCGTCGCCGCGCTCTATATAACAGCGGTCGCATGCTCGCTTACGGACCTGGCGATTCAATACACGCTTTCCACCACGCTGCAGCATGTGGGCAAGGGCCTGTGCGTCATTTTGGTGTTTGTGCAAATCCCGGGTGCGACGGGTTTGTATCCGGTCGAGCTTACTACGAGCTTCTTCCAGACGGTGTATCCGATCTTCCCGTTCACGTATGGCATCAACGCTATGCGCGAATGCATCTGCGGTTTCTACGGAAATATGTGGCTTGGCTTCATGGGCGTGCTTGCGTTGTTCTTCGCAGTTTTCCTGTTCATCGGCACATTTGCGCGCCCCTTCCTCACGAACCTCAATCGCATGTTCGCCAAGCAACTCGCAGAAAGCGATATCGTGAACTGCGAAGAAGTGCAATTGCCCGAACGTCGTTATAGGACGGCTCAAATTGTGCGCGCCATGAGCAACCACGAAGAATTCCGCGCCTACCTGCTGGAGCATTCCACGCGATTCATGAGGCTCTATCCGAAATTGAAGCATGGCGCATATGCGCTGGGCGTGGTCGTCCCTGTTTTGTTCACGGCCTCGATGGCTTTGTGGAGCCCGGGCAAGAAGGTCGTGGTGCTCACGGTGTGGCTGTTGTGGCTTATTGCCGTCGTCGCGTTCCTCATTATTGTTGAGCACATGAAAGACAGCCTCGAGCGCCAGATCGCGCTGAACGCAATGAGCGATGAAGAGCTGCGCACGCTGTTCGCCGCGCGCAACAGCCTCGAACACGATCCTTGCATTCAGGGCGGCGAGCCTGCCGTCGGCTATGCTTCATCGGTTGCCGTGGGCCCCGAAAGCGCGCATGTGCGCGTACCTGTCGTGCCCGCCGCAGAGCCGGTGCCAGAGCCTATTTATAATGCGGATGGTGAAAGCGGCTCTTCGGACGCGTCGATGGATGCGGCTTCGTCGACTCGCTCGCCTGCGTGCGACGACTTCTCTTCGATCGGGGTTGCGCCTGAATATGCGGGGGAAGAACCCGTCAAGCATGCGCCTGTGTCTGCTGAAGGCAATCGCGGTGCGGAAGACGGGCAAGCGCCGATTGCGGATTCCTCGAACACATTTGCGAGCGCCTTTGGTGCCGCGGAAAGCGAATACGACGAACCCGTTGACGGCTTCAATGAGCCGGCCGACGATTTCGACATGGGTGACGATGCGCCCGAAGGCACGCGCGGCGTGAAAGGGGGCGATGCACGATGAAGAGGATTTGGCAGCTATTTGTGGGCGATTTGAAGCGCCTGCGCTCGAACGTGGTTACGGGCATCATCGTGCTGGGCCTCATTGCTTTGCCGTCGATTTTCTCGTGGTATAACATGATTGCCGCGTGGGACGTTTTCGGCAATACGGGCAACCTGAAAATCGCCGTGGCGAGTGTTGACGAGGGCTATGAAAGCGATCTCGTCCCCGTGAAAATCAACGTTGGCGAGCAAGTGATTTCGTCGCTTCGAGCAAACGATCAAATCAAGTGGGTATTCACCGATAAGGAAGACGCCATCGATGGCGCCAAGTCGGGCAAGTATTATGCGGCGGTGGTGATTCCCGAAAGCTTCAGCCGCGACATTACTAAAGGAGTTCAAACCCATGTCACCATCTACTGTGACATGAGCGGTATGCTATACTACAAAGCCATGCTGACAGCCAACACCAATGCCTCGCTGGTAATGAACAAACAGATAAAGATAGAACGCTCCGGCAACACAACCATCCGACAAGATGAAGTGAGCACGTCCCCCATAGCGTATGAGGATATTTCCATTTTCAATCCGCAGAACGGTTTTGCCAGCTTCCTGATACCCGCCGTACTGATACTGATTATCCAACAAACTTTACTGCTAGGAGTAGGTCTATCTGCCGGAACTGCTCGTGAGAACAACCGTTTTCGGGACCTTATCCCCATGAGCCGCCATTATCATGGCACGCTGCGCATTGTTTTAGGCAAATCACTGACTTACCTTATGATATATGCTGTCATGGCTACCTATATGCTCTGCCTTGTTCCCAAAATGTTCAGCCTGGTACAAATAGCTCAAGCCGGAACCCTAGCGGCATTCATGTTTCCCTATATACTGGCATGCATCTTTTTCGCGATGACTTGTTCTATCTTTATTCACCATCGGGAAGCCTGTATGATGATTTATGTATTTACCTCAGTACCGTTGCTATTTATCTCAGGCATTTCGTGGCCAGGTACTGCCATTCCTAAATTCTGGGAGGTGGTTTCGTGGCTGTTCCCTTCCACTTTCGGCATCAACGGCTTTGTACGCATCAACAATATGGGAGCCACACTGACCGATGTGCTGACAGAGTACCGGGTATTGTGGATACAAACAGGTGTTTATTTCCTTACCACCTGCATCGTATACCGTCGTCAGATTACCTTAAGCCGCAGACATGTATACGAAAGATTAAAAGAGATTAAGAAAAGACGCAGAACAAATGTCGTCTGAATTTGTTTATAAATTAAGAACTAAATGAATTATTTATGATGAAAAAACTTTTTATTCTGGCATGCGTATGCCTGCTGATTACTTCATGTAACAGCAACTCCAAAAACACTAACGATTCTGCAACCTCCACCGAAACAACGGATATGCACAATGCAGAAAACTCATTGGATTATGACGGTACTTACACCGGAACTTTTCCGGCTGCCGACTGTCCGGGTATCAACATGACCCTGACTATTAAAAAAGACAAGACTTTTGAGTTGATATCAGAATATATTGACCGGCAGGATGCTACTTTCAAAGAATATGGAACTTACTCTGTTGAAGGTAATATCATGACTTTAATTAATGGAGAGGATAAGCAATATTATAAAGTCGGTGAGAATACCCTGACCGCTCTCAATCAAGACAAACAGGCAATAACAGGAGAGTTAGCAGACCATTATATTCTACACAAAAAATAAACTTTACTTCATCTGTCATTTTCATGCCAAAGTGAAGGGTCCGCTTCAATCTATCACAGCCGGATTCTTCACTTTGTTTTTTTATCTGCCCACAATCTGTATTCACACTAATTAACTCCCATTCCTTTTGCTTATTACGATTTTTTCGTAGATTTGCGAAAACATCGTAATCAATTCATTTTCTTATGGAAAAGCTAACGATACAAGAAGAAGAAGTGATGCTTCATATTTGGAGCATGGGAGAATGTTTCGTGAAAGACATAGTTGCTAAATTTCCCGAACCCAAGCCGCCTTATACTACGGTGGCATCCATAGTGAACAACCTGAAAAGAAAAGGGTATGTTACGGCCAAACGATTCGGCAACACTTATCAATACACCCCAGTGGTTAAACAAAGCGAATACAAACGCACATTTGTAAGTGGTGTGGTCCGGAACTATTTTGCTGACTCATACAAGGAAATGGTATCTTTCTTCGCCAAAGAGCAAAAAATCTCCGCAGCCGACTTGAAAGACATTATCAACTTGATAGAGAAAGAAGAAGATAAATAATCCTGCTAAATTCACAAATACTATGATAACTACAGCACCCGAACTCATCTACATGCTGAAAGTAAATATAGGCATCGCCTTATTCTATGCTTTCTACAAGTTGTTCTGCTGTCGCGACACTTTCTTCCAGTGGCGTCATATCGCACTGCTGAGTTTTCTTGCCCTCTCTTTTCTTTATCCGCTGATGGATATGCAAGCATGGGTGAAAGAACAACCTGCCATCAATGAACTGGCAGATTACTACGCACTGATGATGCTGACAGAAACAAATACTTCCACTGCCACAGTAGTCACAGCTCCTGTTGCTATTCCCACACCCGACCTGCTTGATATAATAAAGTTCGTCTATTGGATTGGAATCCTTTTATTATCCGCACGATTTATGATCCAACTAAGCAGTATTTTCCGCCTTGTCTTAAAAAGCAAGAGTATAAATGTAGACCAAATATCCATACGCAGTCTATCAGAACCTGCCAATCCATTCTCTTTCTGGCAATGGATTTTCATCTATCTGCCCGGACTGAAAGAAGATGAAAAACAAGAAATCCTGACGCACGAACAGACCCACGTCCGCCAATGGCATTCCATAGATGTCATTATCAGTGAAATAGTAAATATCATTTGCTGGATGAATCCTTTTGCATGGCTGCTGAAAACAGAGATCAGACTCAATTTGGAATACCTTGCCGATCATAAAGTAATGGAATCCGGCACAAATAAGAAAGCATATCAATATCACCTTTTGGGATTAGCCAACCAAAACAGACAAACCGGTTTATATAATAATTTCAACTTATCACACTTAAAAAACAGAATTAAAATGATGAACAAAAAAAGAACCCGCACCACAGGGCATATCAAATATGCCTTGTTTGCACCGCTGACTGCTGCTCTACTCTTGGTCAGCAACATTGAAACCGTGGCACGGACAGCCGAAAGGTTAATCTATTCCACGGAAGAAAGCACCCCACGCCCCGAAAGGGAAGAAGTGGCATCTTTTGTCAACACAACAGTACAAGGTCTGGTGACTTTCACTATTACCGTAACCAATAGTGAAGGTAAGCCTCAGCCTAATATTACTCTGCAAATCAAACCGGGTAATGAAGTAAAAACTTTCAAGACCAATGCAGAAGGAAAGGCTACCATAGAAGTGGATATGACGACTCCCAAGTATGTTTCCCTAGACGTTTCCTCTCCTAAAAGTTCCAAACACCAATCACTTCTACTTTCAGCAAACAAACCGAATGTCACTGCCATTTTCGATACCGATGATGATATTGCCGCCTACATCAAAGCCGGCAAACAAATACGGATCAAGTTACAAATATCCAATAATGATAACCAACAACTTGCAGGAGTAGAACTTATTTCTTCTTCAACAAATGCCAAAGCCACGACAAACGCTCACGGAGAAGCTCAGTTAACAGTAGGAGTAGGCGAAACCATTGCCATTAACCATAAAGGTTATCAAGAAGGAAAATTCACGGTAAAAGAACTCTGCCCCATCAAAGATATGGAAAATCCGGAACTGGTGAGATTACTTCTTGTCGGAGAAGACCCCGTATACCAGATAGCAGACAATATGCCTGAATTCCCCGGAGGTATGATAGCCTGCTTGCAATATTTGGCACGCAACATAAAATATCCCGTAACAGCGCAAAAGGAAGGAGCACAAGGTAAAGTAATCGTACAGATGGTTATTGAAAAAGATGGTTCGGTAGACCATGTAAGCATAGTACGCAGCATTACCCCCGAACTGGATGCTGAAGCAGCACGGGTTGTAAAATCCATGCCAAAATGGAAGCCGGCAACTGTAAAAGACAAAGCAGTACGTTGCAGATACACTGTTCCTGTAACTTTCAAACTGCAATAAAGAGCATAAAAACAGAAAAGAGGCTGTTCCGAACAGTCTCTTTTCATCTTAAAAATATATTCCTAAATCATTTCTTCATCTCCACAATGTGTGTCGGTGCCTGTTCCGCATTACGCTTCTCGGTCTGCTTCACAACATTTTCAGCTAACTCTATAAATGCACGCCCGGTAATGCTGTCCTCATTCAAAGCAGCCGGAGTTCCTTTATCACCATTTTCACAGATACTCTGCACAATAGGAATTTGTCCCAACAAAGGCACATTCATTTCCTCTGCCAGCTGTTTGCAACCCTCCTTTCCGAAAAGGTAATACTTATTTTCAGGAAGTTCCGCAGGAGTAAACCATGACATATTCTCCACCAATCCCAAAATAGGAACATTTACTTTATCATTGGTATACATATTGATTCCCTTGCGCGCATCAGCCAAAGCCACCTGCTGGGGTGTACTGACGATTACAGCTCCCGTAATAGCCAAAGTCTGCACCAAAGTCAGATGAATATCACTGGTGCCCGGAGGCGTATCCAATATGAAATAATCCAGTTCTCCCCATGCGGCATCTCCAATCAGTTGTTTCAAAGCATTACTAGCCATCCCTCCACGCCATAAAGTAGCTTGATCAGGGTCGACAAAGAAACCGATAGAAAGCAACTTGATACCATATTTTTCAATCGGCACAATCAAATCACGACCGTCAATCTGCTCAGCATAAGGACGGGCATCTTCCACCTGGAACATTTTAGGCACAGAAGGACCGAAAATATCAGCATCCAGCAAACCTACTTTATATCCCAGTTTAGCTAGGGCCACAGCTAGATTGGCCGCCACAGTAGACTTGCCCACCCCGCCTTTTCCGGATGAAACAGCAATGACATTTTTTACCAATGGAAGCAGCTTACCCGGTTCGGGACGCGCCGCCTGACGGCTCTCTGTCGCAATAGCTACCTGTACATCAGGTGAAACATAAGTATGAATAGCTGTTTCGGCAGCCTTTATCATAGATTTCATAAACGGATCGGTCGGTTTCTCAAAAATCAACGAAAAGCTTACCGACATACCGTCAATGCGAAGATTATCGGCAACCATCTCCGCTTCCACCAAATTCTTTCCCGTTCCGGGATAACGCACTGTTGCCAAGGCGTCCAAAATCAATTTCGGATATAAAGTCATCATTCTGTTATTATTTACTTGTTTTCAACCCGCTTCGTTTACTGCGGTTGTAACTGCGATACTCATCCAATTCTATTTCCACATCGGGTTCATGCAACTCCTTCTCTTGCGGCAGACGGAACTTCATATATTTTATATTCAAACCACGATCCAACCATTGTTGTTCATAATAGGTACGGATGCCTAGTATGTCATCCACCAAACCGGAATGATACAAATCTTCGGTCATAAACTCTACCGGCAATTTGTTTTCCTCTACCATATAGCGGGTGTAAGTAAACATAAAATTACTGTCGGTCTTCAAATGAATCAGTCCGTCCGGCTTCAAAAACTTACGATAACGTTCCATAAAGTATGTGGAAGTAAGACGTTTAGTCGCTTTCTTCATCTGCGGATCAGAGAAAGTCAGCCATATCTCACTCACCTCACCCGGAGCAAAAAAACGGTCGATGATTTCGATATTGGTACGCAAAAAAGCCACATTCGTCATGCCATCTTTCAGCGCTTCCGTCGCACCGGTCCACATACGGGCCCCTTTTATATCTACACCGATAAAATTTTTATCGGAATACATACGACCCAGCCCTACGGTATATTCACCTCGTCCGCATCCCAGTTCCAGAACTATCGGATTATCGTTCTTAAAAAAGTCACGGTTCCAATTCCCCTTCATATCGAACGTAACGTTATCGGCCACCGAATAAGGGTATTCAAACACGTGCGGATACTCCCGCATATCAGCAAATTTCTCCAGTTTTCCTTTTCCCATGAAAATTAGTCTATCATTAATTTGTTTCCACAGGCAAAGGTAGGAATATCCTGTGAAAGAGAAAAAAAATAGACCCGCAATTCACTTGCAGGTCTATTTTTCTTATCTTTCTATTTTCTATATTATTCAGAAATTGCCTCAACGGACTCTCCCAATTCTTTCTTCAGATCTTCATAGAAAGCAGCATGTGATGCTTCTACATAAGGAGCCAGGAACAAGAAACCGATCCCCAAAGTAAAACAGCACAAAATAGCCCAACCAATGAAGCTCAAATCCAACAAGAACATCTTCATCTTATGACCGGACATCATCGCCATACTTTTCTCTATGGCAGCATCGTACTGCAACTCCGGATAATCTTTCAGAATAAAGAGCGTCATGGCATATGAATAGGACTTCATGATGCCCGGAATGACAAGCAGCAACGTCCACAGGAACGTATAGACTGTAGTCAGCAGCATTGTACCCAATATCCGTCCATAGTCTTTAAACCCATCGAAAAGACGGGCAAAATCCAGCTTTATTCCACGAATCACATCCAAAAAAAGGACGGTATAGCCGAAGCCCAATGGCAAAAGCAACAAAGCGATGAGACTAAAGGAAGACGAAGCCACCGACTCCATAATACGATAGGGCAGCGTAGGGGCATTCATCACCAGTCCATAGACCAAGGTAATAACCGCACCCAGTCCCCAATTACCGGTCAACGCATCGATTGCCCGATTCTTCAATTCTGAATTTGTTTTCATAAGAATCTATTTTTCTATTAGTCTAAAATTGTCACCCAATTATGTGTATCAGGTTCATCACCATACTGAATAGCACGCAGTTTGTTATACAATTTTGTACAAACAGGACCCGGCTTTCCATCTTTAGAGATAATGTACGATTTCTTGTTTTCCAAATCATCAATACGCTGGATAGGACTGATAACAGCCGCCGTACCGCAAGCCCCCGCTTCCTCGAAGGTTTCCAGTTCTTCTTCAGGAACCGGACGACATTCTACCTTTATACCCAAATCCTCGGCCAGCTGCATCAAACTCTTATTCGTTATAGAAGGCAGAATAGAAGATGATTTTGGTGTAATGTAAGTATTATTTTTGATGCCGAAGAAATTAGCCGCACCACACTCGTCAATGTACTTCTTTTCCTTGGCGTCTAGATAGAACTCACAGGAATATCCCAAATCATGGGCTTTCTTATTGGCACGCAGGCTGGCAGCATAGTTGCCGCCCACCTTAAAGCGTCCGGTTCCATAAGGTGCGGCACGGTCGAACTCACGGATAATAACATAAGGATTAGTAGAAAAACCACCTTTGAAATAAGGACCTACCGGAGTTACGAATACCACAAACAGATATTCATTGGCAGGGTGAACCCCCACCTGAGCACCTGTACCAATCAGTAACGGACGAATATAAAGAGCCGCACCACTTTCGTATGGAGGAATGAAACGCTCGTTGGCTTTCACCACCTTCTTTATAGCGGCCACAAACTTTTCTGTAGGAAGTTCCGGCATCAGAATACCGTCACAAGTACTTTGCAAACGTTCCGCATTGGCTTCAGGACGGAAAATACGGATTTTACCGTCTTTTCCACGATAAGCCTTCAACCCTTCAAACGCTTCTTGCCCATAGTGCAGACAAGTGGCGGCCATGTGAATATTCAACGTTTCTTCCGAACAAAGTTCCAACTCTCCCCATGCACCGTCACGATAGTAGCAACGTACATTATAGTCTGTCTTCATATAGCCGAAGGACAGATTTGCCCAATCAATCTCTTTCATAGTGTATCTTAATTATGTTATTATTTACGAATGAGAGCAAAATTACGTTTTATATTTGCAAATTCCAATCAAAACAGCTTTTTTATTTATAGCTTTTATAATTTGCCAATATGTCAATGTGCTAAGGTACAAATATGCCATGCAGAATATAGCGCAGCCAATTGGCACATTAGCATATTGTCACATTGAAACATTATTATCCAACATTTTCTTTATCTCCTCATCGGCTTTATAAAGTTTATCCCGGCAAAACTTGATTAATTCCTGTGCCTCTTTCAGGTTCACACCTAAACTGTCTATGTCCAACTCATTACTGTCTATGCGTGATACGATTTCTTCCAGACGTTTCATAGCCTGTTCATAGGTTTGTTTCTTTGCTGCCATACTTCGTTTTATTTTTTAGTTACTATACTCTTTATTTCTCCTTTGGCAAAACGGGTGGTAAGTTCATCACCCGGCTGCAATACAGAAGCATCGATCACCGCCTTGCCATTTTTCAGCGTGATACTATATCCCCTTTTCAACAAATTTTCGGGAGATGCCGCCTTCAATTCCTGCTCCAAAAGTTGGAGCCGATGCTTTTCCTTTACCAGACGACGCTGTGAAACGATGCCCAACCGAGTTTCCATCATTTTTAAACAATGGGTTTCTTTTGTCAGACGGGATTGCAGGCCTACTTCCAAATGTTTCATGATTCGTTCCTGGCGATAATGTTCCTCTTTCAGCCTCATCCGCGTCTGCATGGGAATACGTTCTACCATCCGGTTCAGCCGGGTATTTTCCCGTTCCATACGGGTAGAGATAGTATGAAGTACAGCCGATGCATAATCTTCAAGAACCTTGGCAGTGTCGTGCAAATGATTTATAAGATACTCGGCAGCAGCAGTAGGTGTCTTGACACGAGTATGAGAAACACAGTCCAACACCGTATCGTCACGCTCATGCCCTATACCGGTTATAATAGGTATAGGAAACTGAGCACAATTAGCCGCCAACTCATATGTATCGAACCCCGAAAGGTCGGACGTGGCGCCTCCGCCACGGATAATAACCACGACATCCCAATCATCACGACAGGCATGGATAGCATCCAATGCGGTAATGACAGATTGTTCTACCCGTTCCCCCTGCATAATAGCAGGAAACAAACGCGGATAAAAGACAAAACCATAGGGATTCTGTTCCAGTTGATTACAAAAATCACCATAACCGGCAGCCGTAGCCGAGGAAATAACGGCTATGCGTTGCGCCAGCAAAGGAATCTCCAGTTCCTTATTCAAAGTCAGCACACCTTCTTCTTCCAATTGCTTCAAGATTTCGCGACGGCGACGCGCCATATCCCCCAATGTATAAGTAGGATCTATATCCTGCACAGTAAGCGAGTAACCATACAATTCATGAAACTCCACAGCCACTTTCACCATCACTTTAATACCTGCAACAAAAGCCTGCCCGGTTTCCTCTTCAAAATAAGGCTTCAGCAGACGGTAGACATTGCTCCAAATAGTCCCCCTTGCCTTAGCTATCAGATTATTCCCCCGTGGCTCTTTCTGTACAAATTCCAAATAGCAATGACCGGAATAATTGGAACGTACATCACTCAGCTCTGCCTGAACCCAATAAGTATCGGGCAGACAAGCATGAATGCTACGCTTAACCAACGCATTCAGTTCATATAAAGAAAGAGGATGTTCTTCCATTATTTTTTCTTCTCTAATTCTATTTGACAAGCTTTCCAGATATCAGGCACACCATAACCGTAAATATTATCCGGATACTCTTTACGGTCTCCTGCATTCCGCACTGCCTCCACCACCTGCTTGGCAGTAAGCCAGGGACAAGCCTGCCAGAAACAGGCTACCAACCCGCACAATGTAGGCGATGCGAAAGAAGTACCATTGGCATGAGAAACCGTTCCATCATTACCCGCTACGGCCGAAGCAACTCCCACCGCCATCACATCCGGTTTTACACGGCCATCTGTAGTATTTCCTACAGAAGAGAAATCAGCATTAACCAGATTCCGGTCCGCCGCCCCCACTGTAATAACATTTTCCGCATCTCCCGGAGGTGTGATTTTTTTCCATGTGCCACGCCCCGAATTTCCGGCACTGCATACCAACACCAATCCTTTATCGGCAGCCAAAGAAGCGGAATGAGACATCAATGAATAATGCCCGTCCAAATCACGGTACCGGTAATTCATGGTCGTATCATCAAACTCATAATATCCCAATGAAGTATTAACCACATCCACTCCCACACTATCGGCAAATTCCAAAGCTTCCGCCCAATAATCCTCTTCCACAGGCTGTTCCGTATCATCATCCTCACTACGGAGAAGCCAATATGAAGCTTCGGGAGCCGTGCCGACCAATACATTCGGCTTATTGGCAGCCATACAAGACAACACTTTCATGCCGTGATAGTTCTCGGCATAAATATCCGAGTGAGAATTTACAAAATCGCGTGTTCCCAACAAGTCCATTCCTTTGAAAACACTGATTTCATCAGCATTATAAAAACCTGCATCAATGACCGCTATCTGCATCCCCTTCCCACGAAAACCTGCAGCGTGAAGACTGTCCCCGTGATGAACAGCAATCTGCCGCCACGCATCCCCATAATAGTTATTACTCTTTGTCACCCTATTGGTCACCTCTTTTTTACGGTTGGCATTGCGGGCAGGAATACTGTCGGGAGCTGTCCACACTTTC
>ENA-OPVL01001736-OPVL01001736.1-human-gut-metagenome-genome-assembly--contig:-NODE-1736-length-12758-cov-2.509407_pt1 | contig 12758 bp, 13 predicted proteins | sample MGYA00241496_ERZ501984 | MGnify/ENA primary metagenome ERZ501984 (study PRJEB25962, sample SAMEA2042986) | human gut metagenome | biome: human gut; feature: human-associated habitat; material: faeces... | reverse complement strand
CGTATCTGTTGATAACCGAGAGTGGGAAGGCAGTCCCACTGAGCTGGCCCAGGCGATTCAAACGGATATGGCGGTAAACCGGCTCACCAAACATCTGAATGTGAATGCCAGCCGCCTGTTGGAAGAACATCAGGTAAAGTATGAGAACAAAACCAAGCACGCCGGGCGGCGTATCCGGCTGACCTACATGGTGGTGGAAGCACCTGCGTTTGAAGTAATCGAGTAAAGCGCGACGCTCGCAACGGTCGCGACGGTGTTTTGAGGGGTACTCCCAGCACCGTTGCGACCGTCGCCACCGTCGCGGAAAGAAAAAGATGGGGTGGTATTTTGCCACCCCATCTTCAAGGAGGATGCCCCATTTTAGGACACCCTAAAAGTATCAGAGGATGTCGCGATTCACGACACCCTATGCCCCGAAACAGGGCACCGGGTACAGGGGCAAAAAGCGTTCGGAGAACGCGCAGCCACAGAATGAAATTCTGTGTTCAGAAGGGGCTTGGGGGCGCTGCCCTCAACAAGCAGACGGCAGGAAATGTGAGTGTGTATTAACACTCGCATTGCTTGCTACTGCAAAAATCGCCACCCCAGCCCCATCTGCACGCGATTTGAGCACCACTTTCACGCACTAAAGCCCCACCTGCATCGCCGGAGTTTTAGCGACACCCTGCCGGAGAACCAGCGACACCTCATCGCTCTAAAACGACACCCCCTGTGGCACATGCAAAAGCTCTGCCAGCTAAGCCAGCCAGCAGAGCTCAGGTCAACTTTCTTCAGGAACAGGAATGCCGTTCTCTGTCAAGATGTTCTCCAACTGTCGAATCCGCTCGCGCTGTCGTTGGAGTTCTTTCTCAGCTGCGTAAAAGTATTCCATCGACTCACGCTCCATCTCGTTGTAGCAGGCCCGTTCCAGTTCTAAAACCATACATTTTTCCTCATCGCAAAGATATGGGCGGTCACACATCCTGGCCACCGCCTTCCCGAGCAGCTTTCAAGCCCTTGCGTTCCCGCATCGAGACTCGGCCATCCACCAGAACCTCATAAGCGTTGTGGATAATGCGGTCCATAATGGCTTCTGAAACGGGGCTGTCAGATTCCGGGTTGGGATCGATCCTGGTGTACCAACCCTCAGATTCGTACTGCGTGCAAAAGATCGTAGACTTGTGGCACCGCGCCTCCACAATCTCCAGCATATCATAGGATTCTTGCGGGGACAGCGGACGAATCAGCCACTCGTCCAGGATCAGCAAATCTTTCTTCTTGTAGGCTTCAAGCACCTTTTTCAGCGTACCGCCGCTGCGGGCAATACTCAGTTCATCCAGTAGTTCCGGCATACGGATGTACTGCACCTTCTTAAAACGGCGGCAGGCGGCATTGCCCAGGGCACAGGCGATGTAAGTTTTGCCGTTGCCCGAGGCTCCCTTCAAGATAATGTGGTGGCCTTCGTCAATGTACTGGCAGGTGGCAAACCGCAGCATCTGTGCTTTGTCCAGTTTGCGGTCCTCGTAGTATTCAATGCCCTCCACAGTGGCAGACGGTACGGCGAAGCGCGCGTTGCGGATAAACCGGTTCAGTTTGTTGCTCTGGCGTCGGTTCCATTCCGCATTTACCAGCAAGCCCAGGCGCTCCTCGAAGCCCAGTTCATTGAACGTGGGGTCTTTCAACTGGTTGGCGAACTCCGCTGCCATAGCGGTCATCTTCATTGCCGTGAGCATATCCAATGGTTCGCTGGCTGTACTGAAGACTGCTTAACCGCAAGATCTCCCGATAATTTGTCATTACGAAACCTCCAATTGATTTAGTCACAGCTTGGCTGTGCTAAACCAATTATAAGGCTTTGGGGCTTCAGTGCGTGAAAGTGGGGCTAAAACTCCGGCAAGGTGGTGCTAAAACTGCGTGCAGATGGGGCTGGGGTGCCGATTTTTGCACCTACAGTTGTGAATAACCAAAACATCCCTTGTGCCGCTGCGGAAAATCAACTGAAATTCAAGTATTGGGAGGTAACGAGTATGAGAAAGATTTTGTCCTGTGAGTTCAACCCGGACACTGCCTGCGTGGAGCTGTGCATGGAAGATGGAACCCTGTTGTCCATCGACTGTACCGCCGTGGAGAACGAGGTAGCGAACAGTATGTACCAGCGGTCAGAACTGGAATGGCTGATCTATAATGATCCGCTGTCCTATGCCGAACTGATTTTGAATGGGGACCCTGAATTGTATCTAAAAGCAGTAACAAAGAAAACTCCGTTAGATTGATGGCAAAGAAAATCCGCCAGAAGCAGCACTCTAAAGGGTGCGCCTCTGACGGATTTTTTACATCTTATCAATCAAAGCAAATACAACAGCCTGCTGTTCTTCACTTAGTCTTGACCAGCGTTCCAGAAGCTTTTTCTGCGCCTCAGTTAAGGAAACCGGTGCATCTTCTTCGGCAAACAGTTGAGATAGCGTAATGCCAAAGGCTGTGCAGATTTTCTCCAGGGATGGAATGGTCGGAACCATGTTCTTGCGATACCATGAGGAGATCGTGGATTGCGGCAAACCGGAGCGTTCTGCAAGCTGATACTCTGTCCAGCCCCGCTCCTCTCGGTACGCGGTTATAACCGAGAGAATATCCTTCACCTGCATCACTCCTTTGCTTGTGTTCTTCGTAAATTATACTTTGATAAATCGTTGTGATTTAATCATTTATATCGTATAATTTTAACGATAAACACAACTAAAAGGAGGGAGAAATTTGGGAGGAAAAAGCTGTTTTTTCATCGGGCACAGGGAAACATCGGAGGCAATTTACCCGGCATTGTATGCGGTTGTGGAGCAGCACATTTTGGAATATGGCGTTACAGAATTTATCGTTGGCCACTACGGCGGATTTGACCGTCTTGCAGCGTCAGCAATCAAGGCTGCGAAGCATTTGTACCCGGCTGTGAAGCTTATTTTGCTATTGCCATACCATCCGGCAGAGCGGCCCATCCCAACACCAGATGGATTTGACAGCACCTTCTATCCACCGGGGATGGAAAGCGTCCCGCGTAAGATTGCGATCGTGAGAGCAAACCGCTATGTTGTGGATCATGTAGACTACCTTATCGCCTATGCCTGGCACCCTGCCAGCAATGCACGGGAGCTGGTGGAGTACGCAAAAAGTCGACAGAAGAATCGTTCACTTTTCATAACAATGTTAAGATCTTAAGGTTAGATAAGAATTGAGTTTTTCACGAAAAAATGATAAACTAAATAAAACCATTTAATTTTTGACATGAGGGGTTTAAGCTGATATGGCTGTCTGTTATGATAAATTGTTCCATTTAATGATTGATAGAAGAATTACAAATTCCCAGCTTAAAGAAAAAGCTGGTTTTAGCGCGAATATAATCACTCGCCTGAAAAAGAACGAATACATTTCATTGGATAGCATTGAACGCATCTGTAAAGTGCTGGATTGTGGTGTTGATGATATCCTTGAATTTGATTCTTCTGCATCAAATGTATCGGAGCAGAATTGCTCGACGTGCCTTCCGGAGGAATGCAATAATGGAGAACATTAAAGAGTTTGTTAAATCTACAAAGCTAGTAAGCCGTATTTTTATGGTAATCTGGCTATTTATGTGTATGCTGATTACATTATCTTTTTTAGTGGGAAGTTCCAGAGAAAACATTGTTTCCGATATTGCATTCCTAGTTGTTTGTTATATCCTTTTTTCTGCTATGTTCCTTATCCCTGCAATTACGATTACACAAGCGCAGCGTGCAAAAGTGAGTAAACTAGATACCCGCTATTCTGAAAAATCGTATTGGGTTACACTTTTGTTGGCAGTTTTCCTCGGAACACTTGGTGTGCATCGCTTCTATACAGGGAAAAAAGCAACAGGAGTACTTTACCTTTTCACATTAGGAGGAGTAGGGATCGGATGGATGGTAGATATCATTCTAGTGGCAACAGGTATGTTTCTTGATAAAGATGGACATATCATTCAACGGTCGGAGCATAGGAAACAAGAGCCCAATATTAGGCCCCAGTCTGTAGAAGTAAGTGAGGTGTCAAAGGACTCCGAAAAATTGCAGGAAACAGCAGAAAACCAAACTGTGAAGTCAACTTTGTTTTCGGACGTCGTAGTTCCTGGAGATACTGAGAAAAAGCAGGAGATTCCTGCAAGGCCTTCCGGACAAGATACATTTTGCGAAAGGCCTTCTTTTTCGGTTACAATTTCAGCAACAAAAACAGGAGAGAACGAAGTATCGCTATATACCACAAGATCATATTCTGAAAATTCTTCCACAAAATTTTTTAGAGATATGAAAAAGTATGCTGATACGGTTGGACAAAAAGCAGAGTTTGTTCCATTTATGCAGTATTGGCCTACTTATGACAGTATGGATCGTCGCCAGCGTGCGTGGTATTTTTATTGGCGTACCCAAGTGCGGGACGGTGAATATCCAGATACTGACCTATCCTATATTTTCGTGCACATATACGAGCTTTTAAGCGGCTGTGGATGGAAGCAAGCGTCCGATGGATATAACCAGCTGATGTCTCTTTGGATGTCTTATCGAGAGCGGTTTCCTAAACTGGATCAATATCTTTTTGGGTGGATTTTCGATTTTGCCAAGCTTCATCAGCTTGATTTTACCATGCCAAAAATATGTGATTTACAATTACCAAGTCAGACTGCGATCAGGGACCTTTTACTTGACCAACATAGCAATGAGCAACCATTGAGACTGCCGTTCCCTCTAATTTGTTCTCTGTGCGACTATTCGATAATGGGTAGTAAATTTTATAAAGATGGGCATCAGCAGTTAATGCAGGAGGCCATACCAAGAGTGGTGGCTCTGGCAGATGCAGTACTGTTAAAAGAGAAAGGACGAGGTATCTTTGCTATATATGGTCCAAATCGTCCTAGAAAACAAAGTTATTATGCGTTTCAAAGCGCAGTATGCCCGGAGGCCAATAAGCGAATTGATCTTTCTGTAAAAGCATATAGCGTGAGTACAAGATTACGAAATTATGTGAATCAACTTGTGCGTTACAGTGAAAATGTTCTCAGAAGTTTATATGGGTATCGAGGACGGTTACGTGGTGTAGAACTAGAATCTGAATTATCCAGTCTGGTAGAAAGCTTTTTGAAGAAAGAATATACGCCAAAGAAAAATACAGAAAAAGCGCCACCAAAACAAGTTGAGGTAAAATTAGACTTTGACAGCATTGCGAGCCTGAGGGCGCAGTCTGATGCTGTGCGAGATGCTCTTGAAGTGGCAGATGAAGGGACACAAAAAGAACTGTTAACAGAACTGCCGGAGATCTCCGCAATGTTTACAAAGCTCTCAAAGCCGGCCCAAAAATTTCTCTTGTCGCTTAAGGCGACAGGATGGGAGAGTTCTGCAAATACGGAGGCAAGCACTTTTATCAAGGAAATTAATTCTGCGGCAGCGCATTTCATTGCACGGGCCTTGATTGTGACTGAGGCTGGACGGTATATTGTCGAAGACGACTACCGCGATGAACTGGATTACATTTATGAAAATACGCCGGAGTCAGAACCTGCTGCGGAACAGGAATCGGAAGCAGAAACAGAGATACGGAGCGCTAAGTTGGATGAAATTGGTTTGCCGGAAAACCTGAAAGAATTTTTGGAAGCGTTGACAGATATCCAAAGACAAGCCCTGCAAGCGATTTTGTTTTCCGATGATCCACAAGAAAAGCTAGCAAAGCTGGCAGAAGAAGCTATGTCCATGCCTGAAATCTTGATTGATGAGATCAACGATGTGGCAACACAGTTTCTCGATGATATTTTGATTGATACGTTTGACGACACACCGACTGTTTTGGAGCAATATGCCGACGAACTGAAGCGTGCCGTAGAACTACTGGGGGTAGAGTGATGGCAGCAACAATTAATCGCCGTGAGGCGGCAGCCTTAATCAATTCATTGACGGCAGGTGTTGTCCCGAGAATCGGATTGCGTCATATCGCAGTAGGCAGGCAACCGGAGGTAAACGCCTTTTTGCAGGACCTGTCCACGGTAGAGGACGGTGGAGCCGCTTTTCGCTTTGTGTGTGGACAATATGGCAGCGGAAAGAGTTTTTTGCTGCAAATGATCCGTAATAACGCAATGGAGCGTTCTTTTGTGGTTATGGACGCAGATTTGTCTCCAGAGCGCCGTCTCACCGGAACAAAAGGACAGGGACTGGCAACATATAAAGAACTTATGCAGCACCTGTCTACCCGTACTCGCCCAGAGGGAGGTGCGTTAGAATCTATCTTACAAAAATGGATCTCTGCTATGCAGTCAAGCATAGCAAGGCAAAATGACCTGAAGCCCGGAGACCCAGCACTCGTTGATGCTGTCAGTACAGGCATCGCAGAGGTGCTCTCGGAATTATCTGAAATGGCCTACGGTTTTGCATTCGCTACGGTCATTGATGCTTACTGGAGAGGTATGAAAACCGGTGACGATGGGCTGAAACAGGCATCGCTTCGCTGGATTCGTGGTGAATATGCCAACAAAACGGAGGCGCGCCGAGACCTGCCTGTTGACAGCATTATTGACGATCAGAACTGGTATGAGTTTTTGAAGCTGTTTGCTCTGTTTGTTTATAAGGCTGGTTATAAAGGATTACTGGTTTTTCTTGATGAAGGCGTTAATCTCTATAAAATCACTCATAAGCAGGCCCGAGACAGCAACTATGAAAAAGTCTTGACCATTTTCAATGATACGATGCAAGGCAAGGCACGCTATATCGGTGTGTTTATGAGTGGAACCCCACAATTTATCTATGATGAACGCAGGGGATTGTTCAGCTATGAAGCCCTTCGTTCACGCCTTTCAGACAATCGATTTAGTACCCAGGGATTTGTGGACTACACAAGTCCTGTCATTAAACTGAATCAGTTGTCATCGGAGGAAATTTATCTGCTGCTTGAGCGTCTTTGCCAACTGCATAGCTCCTATTATGACTATGAATGCAAGCTTGGGGCGGACGAATTGACTGCATTTCTGAACACGGTACTCACGCGCTTGGGGGCGGATCAGCTGCTGACCCCGCGTGAGGTTACGAGAGATTTCCTGGGTTTGTTGAATATCCTTCACCAAAATCCGGATGCCACATTCGAGGGGTTGATCCATACACAGGAATTTCAGGTTAAGAGCGCAGAAAAGAATCCGGAACAAATTGACGATGCGGTAGAAGATCTGTTTGCCGAATTTGACATATGAGTAATAGTGCATTCGAGCGGTATGCTCCCTTTATTCAAGAATACATATACCGGAAAAGCTGGACGGACTTGCGGGAAGTACAGGTAGAAGCTTGCGATGCCATTATGGACACCAACAAGCATGTTATCGTTGCCTCCGGAACTGCTTCTGGCAAGACGGAAGCTGCATTTTTCCCGATTCTGACCATATTGGAGAAAAATCCATCTACTTCTGTTGGGGTAATGTATATCGGCCCACTCAAAGCGTTGATCAACGATCAATTTGAGCGGTTGAATGAGCTGCTTGATGATCGTGAGGTTCCCGTGTGGCCCTGGCATGGGGATATATCGCAGTCAACCAAGAGAAAGGCGCTGCAAGTAGCACAAGGAATTTTGCAGATTACGCCTGAGTCGCTGGAGGCACTACTGATGCGCCACCCAGGAGATGCTTGCCGCTTATTTTCGGACCTGCGCTTTATTGTCATAGATGAGATTCATGCGCTGATGGGAGAGGACCGGGGCCTTCAGGTACTGTGTCTGATCGCAAGGCTTGAAAAACTGACTGGATGTCGCCCGCGCAGAATCGGGTTGTCCGCAACTTTGAACGATTACCGGCCTGCGATGGCCTACCTATCTGCGGGGAGCTCTGTCGGTGCGATAGCGGTAGGCATTACAAGCCATAAGCGTACGATTTCGCTGTGTGTAGAGAGCTTTCCTGTCGCGGAAGATGAAAAGCAGGCAGAGCAGGATCTCCAAAAATATTATGAATTCTTGTATGACAATTGTCACACAAAAAAGTGCCTGGTTTTTGCGAACAGCCGTGGAAATGTAGAAGATGTGATTGCACACATGAAATATATCGCAAAGCAGCGAGGTGAGCGAGATGTATTTTATGTGCATCACGGAAGTGTGTCTGCCTCGTTGCGTCAGGAAGCGGAACATGCTCTAAGAGATCATGCAGGGCCTACTGTTGCTGCTGCGACCCTTACCTTGGAATTGGGTATCGACATCGGCGATTTGGATTCTACGATTCAAGTAGGCGCGCCTTACACCTGTTCCAGCTTTGTTCAGCGCCTTGGCCGTTCTGGGCGGAGAACAGGGAAGTCACAGATGATGTTTCTGAATTTATATGAACCGTCATGTAAAAATCCCTATGAGGTACTGCCGTGGGATTTGCTCCGCTCTATTGCAATTATCCAACTATACCTTGAAGAACGATGGGTGGAGCCATTTATCCAAAAGAAGAAGCCATTTAGCCTACTAGCACATCAAACGCTGAGTACGCTTATGACCTATGGAGAACTTTCTCCGGCAGAACTTGCCAGAAAGGTTTTGCTGCTTCCCGCTTTCCGAGATACAGTTTCAGCAGGTGAATATCAGGACCTACTGCGATATATGCTGCAGGAGGAATACCTACAGCGGATTGAAGGCGGCGGCTTGATTGTGGGATTGAAGGGGGAAAAAATCACAAATCATTTTTCCTTCTATGCTGTTTTTCAAGACGAAGAAACCTATCATGTGATGTCAAAAGATGGGGAAGTAGGTACTCTGACAAATTGCCCGGCAGTGGATGAGGTATTTGTCTTGGCTGGTCGATCTTGGCGAGTAGTTTCTATTGATGAAGAACGAAAAATTATCTATGTTGCTCGCACGAAAAGTAATCGGATACCCGCATGGATGGGGACTGGCGGAGACATTCATGATAAGATCGTAGAGCGGATGAAAAGAGTCTTGCAGGAAGATACAGTATATACTTATTTGCAGCCAAACGCACAGCGATTGCTTTCTGACACGCGAAAGTATGCGAGAGAAAACGGACTGCTCAACAGCAAAGTGTTGCCCTGCAGTGAAAACAGCTTTTTCATTTGCCCATGGTGTGGAACCAGAGAAATCAGGACAATGGCTAAACTTTTTTCTTGTGGACTAAAGCAAACTCTTGATATATACGCTGTGGCTAGTTCCTACTATTACCTGCAAATTACAAGCGGGCTCAGTCTTGACGAATTTTTGTCTCGATGCCGTAGCTTGAGCATGGATTTAGACGATCCGAATATGGTCCTTCCACAGGATCAAACGCCCAAAATAGATAAATATGATCCGATGGTACCAGAAGCTCTCTTGAGACGTGCATTTCTCTACAATCAAATGGATGTGCCGTCGGCAATTAGTATTTTGAGGGATATTGAAATGGCAGCATGGACCTAAAAAATGCATTTGAATGCTACGATCCGCAAATGATAAGGAAACTATAAATCAGCAAATACTAGGTTATATAAGTGAATATTATGGTGGTAAAGCAAAAACGAAATCTGTCTGGAAAACAAGATAGAACTATGTTATAATACTACCCATAAACCATCCAATCATCCATCTCAAGCAAAACCCCTGATAGGATGGCCCAGATAGATTTTTGATAGCAAAAGTCCGAATAGACCTTAGGATAAGGATAATCTGCATCAAATAAAACCACGACGAATTAAATCTTCTATACAAAAAAGTTTAGAAATGGATTTAACTCGGCGAATGGGAATGATTTCAGAGGCCTGGGAAATCCTGATATGACTGGGTTTTTGAAGGGTTAAGGCCCTCCGTGGCAACGATTTGGCAACACTTTTTCATTATTTATAAAAAGAGAGCTAACTGATTTTGATTCGTCAGTTAGCTCTTTTTATTTCTGTTGTTTCATGTAAGACTTAAATTTATCCGCTCAGATTTTCTTAATTTCTTTAGTCTTGCAGAAAGTCAAATTAGGCAGGTGAAAAAATAAAATGGAAGTTTCTTCCGTATACGTATCAAAGTGTCCTTTTCAGCTAAAAGATTTTTAAAAACGCAGAAATATATGATAAACATATATTTTTAATTGACAAACATTAAGCGCAGGCTTATAATCCTGTCAGTCCAAAAGGAAGAGGTGCCTACTATGGATATGAAAAAGCTAAAGAAGTCAACGTATTTTTTGACAGTCATCTTCAATATTGCCAGTGTAATAGCAATTATTGTAGATATTGCGGCTGTAATTTTGCTAGGAGGAACACTGCTAAGCCAAATTATGCGCCCTGGGTATTTGGCAGCCCAGATGGTTCATGCAGAACTGGAACTAACTTTTGCAGAGTGGGTCACCTTATTAGTTTGTTTCATTATTAAATGCAGCTGTGCTTTTACGGCAATCAGATTTACGAAAAAGCTTTTTTATTGTATTACAAAAGAAGAATCTCCGTTTACTCCAAATACGACAAAATGCATTGATAAAATTGCAATCTCCTGTTTTCTTTTCAGTATCTGCCCGTTATATCCATATTATCACTTCAGCTTTTTAACAATTATAGCAGGGGTGTTTGCAGTTTTAATTCTTAGAAGTATTTCTTTGATTTTTAAATATGGCTGCAGCCTGCAAAAAGAAATCGACGAAACATTATAGGTGATAACATGGCGATTATATTGAGATTAGACCGCGTCATGGCGGATCGTAAAATAAGCTTAAAAGATTTGGCTGAACAGGTAGGCATTGCAAATATTAATCTATCCAAAATTAAAACAGGAAAAGTAAGCGCAATACGATTTTCCACGCTGAATGCAATCTGTAAAGCATTGAACTGTCAACCAGGAGATATTTTGGAATATCAGGAGGATATAGAAAGTGACAGTAAAGAAGCATAATGTCTGCAAGTCTATAAATCCTATTATATTTTCATTAAGTGTATATGTGCTTTGGGAATTGGTCGGAACTTTGGTTTCTTATGGTATATCAAAAGCAACAGAAAACATTGAAAATACATTGGATGGATATTATGTTTCTATATTGCTGAAAGAGTTTACAACTTTTCTCATTATGTATATTCTCTTTCATAAAGAAGTTGGATTAACGTCAAAAAAAGGGACAGCACGTTCATTTCCATTATGGGTACTTTTTTCGCCGCTGATTCAGATATGCGATGATATAATTACGATGCTTCATGGGGCCAAGGCAATTTCTTTGCTCTCGTGCAAAGGATTGTGCTTTATTGTAATTTGCGGCGTGGCAAGTTTAAGTATCGGGTTGCTTGAAGAATATGTATGGAGAGGAATTGTGCTAAATCGATTTCTTTCAATGTGGAAAAAAAGCAAAAATGGAATCTGGTTTTCAGTATTAATTTCTTCCTTATTCTTTGGGTTATGTCATTATATGAATTTAATATCCGGGCAAGCCTTTGCGGATACAACAAAGCAGGTAATAACCGCTTTTTGCATGGGAGTATTTCTTGCCGCATTGTTTTTGCAAACTCAAAATTTGACATTTCCCATTATGGTTCACGGAATGTGCAACTTTTCTAATTTTTTAATGAATGAAGTATTGGGGTGGAATTATTCTGTTTGGAAATATGATGGCATATTACAGATTATGATATCATTTTTATATTTGGTCATCGGCTTTTATCTGATTCATACTGTTACGGAGGAAAAATAGATATCCATCCTTGATATGCAGAAAGGTCCTGACCCTCTAAGCAAAATACATTCGTTTTTGTCCAACGGGAGCAGTTCTAAAGATCTGCTTCCTTGCAAAAGAGCGAACTGATTTCGGCGAAATCAGTTCGCTCTTTTGATTTGATGTGCGGTTTCCGCTCCGAACCTCCCCCACCTTTTACGCTGCGGATCAGGAGAGTTCAAACATGCCGTGATAGAGCTGGTAGTATTCTCCCTGCTGCTCCAGCAGATCGTCGTGACTGCCGCGCTCCACGATCCGGCCGTGCTCCAGCACCATGATCGCAGCGGCGTTGCGGACGGTGGAGAGGCGATGGGCGATGACAAACACCGTGCGCCCCTCCATCAGCTGGTCCATGCCCTTTTCGATGAGGGCCTCTGTCCGGGTATCAATGGAAGACGTGGCTTCATCCAGAATCAGCACCGGCGGATTCCCCAGCAGAGCCTGAGCAATCCCAACACGCTGACGGTAGCCTTTCGACAGGTTGCCAATCAGCCGTTTATAGACATTCTGAATTTTCGTCAGGGAGCAGATCTCACGGATATGCTTTTCCCGAGGCAGTTTGACCTTTTTCAGATCATACATGAAGTTCAGATATTCCTGCACCGTCATTTCCGGGTAGAGCGGCGGCTGCTCGGGCAGATAGCCCACACAGGCCTTTGCGGCATCGGCCTCCTCGGGCAGAGGGTGCCCTGCCACCGTCACCTGCCCACTGGTGGCAGAGAGATAGCCGGTGAGGATGTTCATAATAGTGGATTTGCCCGCGCCGTTGGGCCCCAGCAGACCACAGATCTGGCCATCTGCCACGGTAAACGAGACATCGTCCACGGCAAGATGATTGCCATACTGTTTGGTGAGATGAGAAACTTCGATCACGTTCACAACGCTCCTTTCTAAGGCAGCGCAAAGCGCTTTTTGAAGATACTGGTTTATTTTAGTCCGGAAATGTGTTCAAAATAAGGGAACGGCGTGTAAATTACAGAAAGAGAGCTTTTGTGCGGCATAACAACAAAAAACGCCGTCTCCCAAAGGAGACGGCGTTGAAAAGACCAGTAATTACTTACGGCCGAAACGCTTGTTGAAGCGCTCAACACGTCCGCCGGTGTCA
>ENA-OPVL01001733-OPVL01001733.1-human-gut-metagenome-genome-assembly--contig:-NODE-1733-length-12779-cov-5.460940_pt1 | contig 12779 bp, 8 predicted proteins | sample MGYA00241496_ERZ501984 | MGnify/ENA primary metagenome ERZ501984 (study PRJEB25962, sample SAMEA2042986) | human gut metagenome | biome: human gut; feature: human-associated habitat; material: faeces... | reverse complement strand
GCAAGTGCGTCCGCCGTTTTGCTCTTTCTATCTTCAGCCTGCAATTTTGAGGGGAGAGTTGGCAGTCCAGATGGTGCCGTCCAGCAGCCGGGTCAGCGCCAGCGTTCCGTTGGCCGAAACACGGGCCGGGTCCAGCGCGTAGAAGTCGCTTTCCTTCAGGTGATCGGGGTCTGCCGTGGGGCTTATGCCCACCACACAGACCCAGTGCCCATAGGTGTCGCTGGTGGCAATGTGCGGGTAGTTCACCTGGGTCCAGCCGGAGCCGGACAGGTGATACTCGTAAGTAGAGGTGCGGTTGGCGTGTTTGCTCACACCGCTCACCGTGGTGTTTTTCAGGTGCACGATCACCGGCCGTCCGGCCGAGAGCTCGTTGTAAATGGTATGCAGGCAGGCGGACAGGTCCCCGGAATACCCGGTGTAGCCGCCGGCGGACCACACGGCACCGTTGGACCACATGCCGCTGCCGGAGCACGCCCGCCCGTCCAGAATGGTGCGGGCGTAGCGCAGTGCATACCAGCTGCATTTGCCGGAGGTCTGGTTGCCGATGGAAAGGATCTGGCTGTGGTCAAAAGTCAGCAGCCGGATGCCGTGTTTTTCCTGTAAGGCGGCGTGGGCGCGGGGCGCGGCAAGAGCAAGCAGCAGCACCAGCGCAAGTGCTGCTGCCGCCAGCTGCCGGGCTGCCCGGGCGGGACAGTGCTGCATGGGGAGATCATCCTTTGCCTGTTATTTTTACGACCTCATTTTAGCATGAAAAAATGGTAGAACTGTGTAATTTTTAAAAGTTCCGGCACGAAATCTGAAAAAAACTGCGCATCCTCCTTCCATGGGCGCAGAACAGGGTGTTCCGGGCATGGTGCACCCGGCTCCGGAGGGGGGGTAAACCGATGACGGAGCGCTGCACCGCGGCGGCTGCCGAGATGGCCGCAAAATAAACCCGGATCTTCCTGCCCCGGAGAGCACCCGCTCCCGGGGCTTTTTTGCGCCTTTTTGTGACAAACTCTGCCGCTTGTGATACAATAAAACCGTATTCTGATGCGAACAGAAAGGAACGTTCCATGCAGCTGTTTGAACTGGTCAGCCCACGGCTGTTCCGCCCATTGGCGGGGCCGAACCGGGCGTTTTATGCGGAGCTGCTGCTCCTGCTGTGGGAAGAGTGCCGCCATACGGCCGACTACAGCATTTCCCGTGCGGAGGCCGTCTCCCGCGCGGAGGATTATTTTGCGGCACTGGCAAAGCCCCTGACGCTGGACGCAGACGGTGCCGGCGATGAGGAGGAACAGCCCACCCGCGACCCCCATACGCTGGCGCTGGGCTTTCTGCTGCGGCTGCGCCGCACCGGCTGGCTGGAAGAGCAGCCCGGCAGTTACGAGAGCGAGCCGACCCTGGCCTTTGTGCCGGAAGTGGCCCCGCTGCTGGACGCGCTGGAAGAGATCCTGAATCCCCGTGTGGTCACCTACACCGGCAAGCTGTACAAGGCCTGGCAGCTGCTGCAGGGCGTGGGGGAAGAGAAGAACCCCTACGAGAATGTGCTGCGGGAGGTGGCTTCCGATCTGGAAGCGCTGAACAAATCCCTGCGGGCGCTCAATGCGTCCATCGGCCACTACATCGACCGGCTCACCCGCAACCGCACCCCGCAGGAGGTGCTGGAGCTGTTTGACCAGTACGAAGAAAAGGTGGTGGCGGCGGCTTACCATCGCTTCAAGACCAGCGACAACCTGTTCAATTACCGCGCCTATCTGGAGGAAGGGCTGGACGCCTGCGAGGAAACGTATCTGCCCCAATTGGCACTGGATTACGCCCGTGTGGAGCGCTGCGCCCCCGGCGAGGCCGCGCCCCGTGTGCGGGCCCTCATCCAGCAGCAGCGGGACGCGCTGGAAGAGATGAGCAACCTCATCCGGGAGATCGACGCCAGCCACATCCGCTACCGCAAGCGGGCCGTGCAGCGGGCACAGTTCCTGCTGCTGAGCGACCGCTCGTCTCAGGGCAGCGTCACGGCCCTGCTGCGCCGCTACGCCGAGGACATCCGCACCCCGGACCAGCTCTTTGAGCCGGATGACGGCCCGGTGGCCGCCCATCTGCATCTGTACCCGGCGGCTGCCTTTGGCGAAAAGTTTTTGTACCCGCCCGCCGCGCCCCGCACGGCGGCCCCGCTGGCCCCGGTGCAGGCGGAAACGCTGGACCCGGACCAGCTGCGCAAAGAACAGCAATTGCTGCTGGACTACGCCCGGCTGGCTGTCACCGAAGAGAACGTGGCCCTGCTGGCACAGCAGGCACTGGCTGCCCGCCCGCAGGTGGAGGCATCCACCCTGGCGGAGGAATATCCGGGCGATTTTGCCCGCATCATCGGCCTGCATACCTATTCCCAGTCGCCGCACCGGAACTATGACATCCGGCTCACGGGCAACTGGGTGGAGCGCGGCGGCTTCCGGTTCGAGGACTTTGTCCTGACCCGCCGCAAGGAGGAAAACGATGGCAACGATTAACATGCTGGAAGAGACCGCAAACTACCTGCTCAACCACTGCTTCGTGCTGGGCAGCGTGGAGGATCAGCGGGCAAAATATCTCTATGTGCAGGATCATCTGCCCGAGGTGCGGGCGGTGTTCAAACCGCTGGGCTACGCTGTGCTGCTGTACCCGGCCCCGCTGCAGGCGGCGGCCCTGGTCAACGAGCACGAGGGCAGCCAGGCCCGGCTGCTGAAATACGAGAGCATCCTGCTGCTGGTGCTGCGGCTGCTCTACCTGCAAAAGCGGGAGAGCCTTGCCGCCAGCGCCGATCAGGTGCTGGTGACCGTGGAAGAGGTGCAGACCGAGCTGCAGAAGATGAACCTGCCCCGCAGACTGGACCAGCAGACGCTGGAACGGCTGATGCGTACCCTGCGCCGGTACAATCTGGCCCGACCGGTGGGGCGGCTCTCCGGGCTGGACAGCCGCATCGAGGTGTTCCCGACCGTGCTGCTGGCCCTGCCGGATGCCGACCTTGCCGACGCAGCGGCAGAGAGCGCCCGCACCCGCACCGAGCTGGGACTGTATGAACGGCCGGAAGGGGCCGACACCGCCGCAGGGGAGGCAGAAGAATGATCGAACTCAAACGCCTGAAACTCATCAACTGGCACAACTTTGAAAACGTCACCTTTGACTGCGCCCGCCTGACCTATATGATCGGCGTGAACGCCGTGGGTAAGACCACCATTCTGGATGCCATCCGCTACTGCCTGACCACCAACCGCAACTTCAATGCCCTGGGCAATAAAAAAAGCGGCCGCACCCTGCAGGGCTCGGTCCACGCTAAGCAGCGCGGGGAAAACGCTTACCGCCGCCCCGGCCATACCGTGGCCTACATCGGCGCGGAGTTCTACGACAGTCTCAAGCGCGCCCCCTTTGTCATCGCGGTGCGGGTGGAGTCGGAAGGCCCCATGCAGGAGCTGCACCCCGGCGACCAGACCTGGTACCTCTCCGAGGACGGCTGCACGCTGGAACAGCTGCCCTTCATCGACCCGCGTACCGGTGCCCCCAGCGCCAAGGAGGACTTCAAGCCCGCCGTCGGCCGACTCTCCTACACCCGCAGCCCCAGCGAAGCCCGTGACCGCATCTGCCGGGCGCTGGGCATCGGGCGGGCGTCCAGCCCGCTGGGCAAAAAGTTCAACGAAGTGTTCCAGATGGGCACCAGCATGGACGAGATCCCCAACTTCCGGGAGTTTCTGTACCAGTACATCCTGCCCCAGCCGGAGCTGGATCTGGAAGCGCTGCAGGGTGACCGGCTGGAGCTGGAAAACCTGCACGCTGTGCTGGCCGAAGCCCAGACCCGCGCCGATGCACTGGAAGAGATCGTGAACTATGGCCGCGAAGCCGCCGGAAAGCAGACCGAAGCCCTTGTGAACCGGGGCGCGGCCCTGCTGGCCCGTGCTGCTGCCGACGGCGGGGAACAGGACGTGTGGCAGGGCCATCTGGACGCCGGACACCGCCAGCTGGAGGCCCTGAACGCCCGTTATGCCGAGGCCAAGAACGCGGAGGCGGAAGCCCGCCGCGCCTACCTTGCCGCCCACAGCGCAGCCGGTGCCAGCGGCGAGGGCCGGGCACTGGATGCCATGGAGGAAGAACTGTCCCGCCGCAAGACGGCGCAGGATGCCGCCGCCCGCAAAGCCGCGCAGGCCGAGGATGCCGCATCCAAGGCCGAAGCCCTGCTCACGGCCCTGCGCCGCAGCGGGTTTGCTTCCGGCTGGAAGCTGGAAAACCTCACCGCCGACACCCTGCCGCAGCTCACCGACTGGCTTGCCGCGCAGGAAAAACCGCTGGAAGAAGCCTACTTTGCGGCCCGGCAGAACACCGCCGCCCTGCGCAAAGAGCAGGCGGACAAGCGCGCCGAGCTGGACGCCGTGTCCGGCGGCAAGTGGGTGTACCCCCACGGCGATGCCGCCACCCGTGTGCGGGATGCCGTGAACGCGGAGCTCCAGAGCCGCGGCATGCAGCCGGACGCCAAGATCTTCTGTGAGCTGCTGGCCGTGGCGGACGAGAGCTGGCAGGACTGCGTGGAAGCCTGCCTGGGCGACCGCCGGTTCGACATCCTTGTGCCGCCCGCCCATTACGAGGCCGCCAAGAGCGCCTTTGTGGCCCTGAAGGACAAGGTGGGGCCCATCAGCCTGCTGGACACGCCGGGCATCCGCAAGGCCAACCGCCATGCCGAGACTGCCCCGGCGGACAGTCTGGCGGCACAGGTCACCAGCGAAAACCCGCTGGCGGCCCAGTACGCCGACACCATCCTGCGGCGCATCGTCTGCTGCGACACCCCTGAAACACTGGAACAGTACCCGGACAGCGCCACCCGCAACCTGCTGCGGCACCATCCCTTCCGGCTGGAGCGTCTGCGCACCCCGCAGCGCTATATCGGCCTGGAAGCCCGCCGCGCCCGCGCCGGGGCACTGGCCGAAGAGCTGGAAGCTCTAGCCGAGCGCACCCGCACCGCCGCCCAGACCGAGCAGAACCTGAAAACCGCCTACGACCAGTACCAGAACTTCCAGCGCGGCACTGCGCCGCAGCAGCTGGCCGGCCTGTGGGAGGCCCGCACCGCCGCCGAAAAAGCCCGGAATGCGGTGGCCGAACAGGAGGGCAAGCTGGCCGAATACCGCGAGAACCCCCTGCTGCAGGAGATGTACCGCGAGGAAGAAACGCGGGAAGCCGCCTGGGAAGCCGCCCGCACCGCTGTGGAGCAGGTGGGCGGCGACATCCGCGTGTGCGAAAAACAGATCGCTTCCTGCGAAGCCGAACAGAAAAAGGCCGGGGAGACGGCACAGCAGAGCGCCGACGCGGCCCGGAAGTTCTTTGCGGCCCATCCGCTGCTGGAGCCGCTGGCCCGCACCCGGATGCAGGCCCTTGCTCCGGCCGACAAGCCCGCAGCCGCCGCACAGGCCGCCGAAAAGGCACAGGCCCGGCTGGACGATGCCCTGACGGCCTACCTCACCGGCACACTGGAACCCGCCCAGAAGGCCTACAACGAGCACTACGTCTGTGATTACCCGCTGGGTCTGGCGGGGCTGGACCAGTACCGTGCCCAGCACGAGAGCCTTGTGCGCATCGACCTGGAACGCTACGCCGCCCGTCTGGAGCAGGCCCAGCGCGACTGCAAGGACCGTTTCCGCAAGGACATCCTGTTCCGCATGAAGGATGACATCTTCAATGCCCGGCGGCAGTTCCGGGAGCTGAACAAGGTGATGGAACAGCTGACCTACGGCGAAGAAGTCTACCGCTTTGAGCTGGAGCCCAGCCGGGACCCGCAGCTGGCTGCGTTCTATCAGGTCATCGTGGACAAGGGCAACCAGCAGATGACCGAGGGCGACTCGCTGGACAACCTTGCCGCCACCGCCGACCCCGCCTACGAGCGGCAGGTGGATGAGCTGATGGAAAAGATCATGGCGGATGTGGACGAGAACACCCGTGCCCGGCAGGAGGGCCGCACCGGCACCACCACCCTGTCGGATTATGTGGACTACCGCACCTATCTGGATTACGACATCAAGGTCACCAACCGGGTCACCGGCCAGCAGGCGTACCTGTCCCGCGTCAGCCGCGACTCCTCCGGCGGCGAGAATCAGGCACCCTTCTATGTGGCCATCTGCGCATCCCTGCTGCAAATCTACCAGAAGAGCGAGAACAGCATCCGTCTGGTGCTGCTGGACGAGGCTTTCAGCAAGATGACCAGTGACCGCATCCGCCCCATGATGGAGCTGTTCCGCCGTCTGCAGCTGCAGGTGCTGCTCATCTCCACCGTGGAAAAGAGCACCGCCATCCAGCCCTACTGCGACATCACCTATTCCATCGTGCGCCATGGCGACGCCAACGCCATTGCGCCCTTTGTCCGCCTGTCGGCGGAATGAGGTGTGCGCCAGAGCATCCGAAACAAAAAAGAAGCACGCCGCAGCGTGCTTCTTTTTTTGTTTGCTTATCGCAGCGGCAGAACGTCCTCGTCCTCGTTGATCTCCTCCAGGGTGCCGTCCGCAAAGTACCAGGCTTTGCCGTACAATGTTTCGTGCCCGTCGGAGCACATCAGGTAGGAGCCGTCCGGCAGGGCGAGAAAATGCCGTTTTCTGCTGTCGGCCAGGGCAATGTCCTCCATCCGCTGTCCGTCCAGGATGTGCTCCCGGATGAACTGGTAGTGGGGCAGGATGCGCGTTTTGGTCAGGCCGAGGCCGTTCAGCCAGCGGCAGTAGCCGGGGTCGGCGGCTTCGCACGGCTCCTCCGGGGCGGCATACACCAGCCGGGCGGCGTTCATGCTGCCGGCGCTCACGCCCAGCACGATGCCGTGGTAATTGTGGAACAGCCCCGGCAGGCCCAGCTGGGCAAAAAAGTGGTTCTGGGTGGGCACATGGCCGCCGCACAGCATCACAAAGCCGCTGCGGGGCAGCAGGGTGCCGATCTCTTCCTGATTGCGGGCGTCGCAGGGCACAAGTTCGGTCAGGGGCAGGTGGGCGTCCGCAAAGCTCTGCAGGAATACCCGGCACATCTCGTCGTTCTGGGCGTAAGCGTGGGGGTCTGCCGCGATGGCAAGGCCCCGCACCGGGTGGTCCGGCCACACGGCCCGCAAGTTTTCCAGAAAATGATTGCGTCTGTCCAGTACCGGCACCGCCGGGCCGGGCTCAAAGGGGCAGCCGCTGGGACTGCTGGTCAGAAATAACGTCATAGTTCTTCCTCACAAAGCGGTGAATAAAAGCTATGCCCATTCTAGCACGATTCTCGCCCCGGCGGCAGAGCCAGAATCACCAAAAAAATCCCCTGCTTTTCGCCGTTTCGCAAAAAGCAGGGGAGAAGGTTACGCCTTGCGGTAATGGAATACCTTGTCTTTGGTGACGAACATGGCCGCGCTCACGGCCAGGGCAGCCAGTTCGGCGGCGGTCACGGCCAGCCAGATGCCGTCAATGCCCAGAATGGCGGGCAGGATGAGCACCGCCGCGATCTGGAACACCAGCGTGCGCAGGAAGGAGATCAGCGCACTGGTCACGCCGTCGCCCAGCGCGGTGAAGAAGGAGGAGGCATACACGTTGAAGCCCATGATGACAAAGCTCAGGGCGTACAGCCGGAAGGCCCGGCTGGTCAGGGCCAGCAGCTCCGGGTCGTAGCCCACGAAGAACCGTGCCACATAGGGGATGATGACCATGGATGCGGCGGTCAGGGTGACGGCCACCACCGCAATGAGCCGCAGGCTCTTTTCATACAGGTTGTGCACCTCGGCACGGTTGCCTGCACCGTAGTGGAAGCTGACGATGGGCGCACTGCCGAAGGCGTAGCCCACATACACGGCCACGAACAGGAAGGCGGCGTACATGATGACGCCGTAGGCGGCCACGCCGTTTTCTCCGGCAAAGCGCAGCAGCTGGTAGTTGTACAGGATGTTCACCAGCGACATGGACAGGTTGGTCATCAGCTCGGAGGAGCCATTGATGCAGGCGTCCAGCAGCACCTTGCTGTACAGCTGCGTTTTGCGCAGGTGCAGGCGGCTGGTATTCTTGTGGTCGAGGAAGTAGAAGATCGGCAGCAGGCCGCCCACGATCTGGCTGAGGAAGGTGGCAATGGCGGCACCCTCTACGCCCCAGCCCCAGACGCCCACCATCAGCACATCCAGCACCATGTTGGTGCAGCCGGCAGCCACCGTGAAGTAAAAGCCGAGATGCGGCTTTTCGGCGGTGACAAAGAAGCTCTGGAACATGTTCTGCAGCGCAAAGGTGGGCAGCGACAGCATCAGGATGCGGCCGTAGCACACGGCGTAGTCCAGCAGCTCGCCCTTGGCACCCAGCAGGATGGCAATGGGCCGCAGCAGCACAAGCCCCAGCACGGCCAGCACCGAGACGGAGATGGCGGCGGCCAGCAGGAACATGGTAAAGTAGCGGTCGGCCTTCTTCTGGTCGCCCTCGCCCAGCGTGATGCCCACGATGGCGCTGCCGCCGGTACCCAGCATGAAGCCGATGGTGGCCAGCAGCTGGGGCAGCGGCATGATCAGGTTGACCGCCGCAAAGGCCGTTTTGCCCACAAAGTTGGACACGCACAGGCCATCTACGATGCCGTAGATGGAGGTGAACAGCATGGTGCCCACGGCGGGCAGCACGAACCGCAGCAGGCGCGGGTAGGTAAAGTGATCCGACAGTTGGATTTTTTGCTTGGACACGAAAAACTCCTTTCGACAGGAAACAAAACGGGCCGGATAAGCTCCATGAGTGCACGCCCGGCCTTCCTCTTCTTCCTCACTACGGCAAGGAAGCCTCCGGCGGGGCGCTGTCTGCACGGCATCTTATCCGGCCCGTCCAAATTACGTTGGAAACGGTCCTCCGATGACCGAAAAAGAGTATAGCAGAATCCATTTATTTGTCAAGAGCAAAAAATACGCCCAAAAGCGAAAATTCATAAAATATCTCTTTTCCATTTTTATCAGACCTGTTAGAATGATAAACAGTTTTGATTTTTCCGGAAAGGAGTTTTCCTGTTTTGCTGAAACGATTCTATACCGCCATCGTGCACCGGCGCAGAGCGGTGCTGGCCGCGTTCGTGCTGGCTGCCGTGCTGAGCGTGTTTGCTTCCCGGGCGGTGCAGGTGGACTACGACATCAACGACTATCTGCCGCCGGACTCACCCTCCACCATTGCACTGGAGCAGATGAACAGCGCCTTTACCGGCGGCATCCCCAACATGCGGGTCATGGTGCGGGACGTCACGGTGCCCGAGGCACTGGACTACAAAGAAAAACTTGCCGCCATCGACGGCGTGGAGGCCGTGACCTGGCTGGACGACAGCCTGGACGTGACCGTGCCGCTGCAGATGCAGGACACCGCCACGGTGGAGACCTATTATAAGGACAACTGCGCGCTGTTTACCGTGACGGTGGAGGATGCGAACCGTCTGGAGGCTGTGGCGGCCATCCAGGACCTGATCGGGGAGGACAATGCCCTGGCCGGGACCGCGGTGTCCACCGCTGTGGCTACCAATTCCACCGTCACCGAGGTGGCCAAGATCGCGGCCATTGCGGTGGTGTATGTGCTGTTCATCCTGATCCTGACCACCGATTCCTGGGTGGAGCCGCTGCTGGTGCTGGCGGGTCTTGGGGCGGCCATCCTCATCAACAACGGCACCAACCTGATGTTCGGCACCATTTCCTTTGTGACCAACGCCGCCGGCAGCATCCTGCAGCTGGCCGTGTCGCTGGATTACTCGGTGTTCCTCATCCACCGCTTTGCCGAGTGCCGGGCCGCGCGCCCGGACGCCAGCGCGGAGGACTGCATGGTGGAGGCCCTGTGCAAATCCACCGGGTCCATCCTGTCCAGCGGCCTGACCACGGTCATCGGTTTTCTGGCGCTGGTGCTCATGCAGTTCCAGATCGGCCCGGACCTGGGCCTTGCGCTGGCCAAGGGCGTGGTGCTGAGCCTTGTCACCGTGTTCACCTTCATGCCGGCGCTGACGCTGGTGTGTTACCCGTGGATGGATAAGACCCACCACAAGCCTCTGCTGCCCGGCTTTGACAAGTTCGGGCGGTTTGTGTCCCGCATTATGCTGCCGGCGGCGCTGGCGCTGGCCGTCATCATGGTGCCCAGCTATCTGGCCTCCAACAACAACGAATACTACTACGGTGCCGCCCATATGTTCGGCACCAACACCCGTCTGGGTGCCGATACCGCCGCCATCGAAGAGACGTTCGGCAAGAGCGATACCTGGGTGGTGCTGGTGCCGGAGGGCGACACCGCCACCCAGGCCGAGCTTTCGGATGCGCTGCACGCCATCCCGGAGGTGACGGGCATCCTGTCCTATGTGGACAACGCGGGCGCGTCCATCCCGCCGGAGTTCGTGCCCTCGGACACCCTGAAACTGCTGGCGTCCGGCGGCTACACCCGCATGGTGCTCACCGTGAACGCCGACACCGAGGGCGACGCGGCCTTTGCGCTGGTGGAAAAAGTGCGTGCCACGGTGCAGCAGTATTACCCGGATGCGTATGATCTGGCCGGGCAGGGCGTGAGCACCTACGACCTGATGGACACCATCACCGCCGACATGGTCAAGGTGAATCTGCTGGCCATCGGCGCGGTGTTCCTGATCCTGCTGCTCATGAAGCGTCAGCTGCTGCTGCCGGTCATTCTGGTGCTGAGCATCGAGACGGCCATCTGGATCAATCTGGCCATCCCGTATTTCCGGGGCCGCCATGTGTTCTACATTGCTTACCTCATCATCAGCACCATCCAGCTGGGTGCGACGGTAGACTACGCCATCCTGTTCTCGGACCGGTATCAGGAGTTCCGCGAGACGCTGGACAAAAAGCAGGCCATTGCCGCTACCGTGTCCACCGTGACCACCTCGGTGATCACCACGGGCAGTGCGCTGGCGGTGGTGGGCTTCCTGATGGGGGCCATCTCCACCAACCAGCTGCTGGGCCAGCTGGGCAACTTCCTGGGTGTGGGCGGTCTGGTGTCGCTGGCCATCGTGCTGCTGGCTCTGCCGGGCTATCTGTATCTGGCCGACCCGCTCATCATCAAACCGAAAAAACAGCCGAAGGAGGCTTGACGAGATGAAACAGAAGATTGTGCGCCGGGCATCGGCGCTGGTGCTGGCAGGCTGCCTGCTGGCCGGGGCGGCCCTGCCGGCCCTTGCGGCCTCCGCCAAGGAAGAGGTCATCTATGCCAATCTGGATGCGTCCGGCACCGTGACCGGCGTGTATGCCGTGAACAGCTTTGCCGTGCAGGCGGGGGACACCGTCACCGACCACGGCAGCTACACCGCCGTGCGCAACATGACCACCACCGACCCGCTGGAGCACAGCGGCGACACCGTCACCGCTGCAGTTGCCGAGGACGGCAAGCTCTACTATGAGGGCACCATGGACACCGCCACCGCGCTGCCGTGGCTCGTGAAGCTGACCTACACGCTGGACGGGGCCGAGATCGCCCCGGAAGAGCTGGGCGGCAAAAGCGGTGCGCTGGCCATCCGCCTGCAGGTGAGCCGCAACCCGGATTGCACCGGAGATTTCTTTGACCAGTATGCCCTGCAGGTGACCATGACGCTGGACACCGACCGGGCACAGAACATCGTGGCTGATGGGGCCACCATGGCCAATGTGAGCAGCAACAAGCAGCTCTCCTACATCCTGCTGCCAGGTTCGGACAGCGACGTGACCGTGACCGCCGACGTGACCGACTTTGCCATGAACGCCATCTCGCTGAACGGCGTGAAGCTCCGGCTGAACCTCGACCTGGACGGGGCCGACCTGACCGGCATGCTGGACCGGCTGCAGAGCGGTTCGGTACAGCTGGACGACGGTGCCAACGCGCTGGCAGACGGCATTGCCCAGGTGCAGGCGGGTCTTGACACCCTGAACGGCAAGTCTGGCGAGCTGACCGGCGGGTCCGCCAAGGTCAAGGCGGCCCTGACCCAGATGCAGACCGCCCTGAACGGCGTGTCGGCCTCCACCGACCAGCTCACCACCCTGCTGGACGCCTCCACCCAGATCCAGAACGGCATTGCCCGGCTGGACGCCGGTGCCGCCCAGCTGGATGAGCAGGTGAGTTACGACGCTTACAAGGCCATCCTGAAGGAAAACGGGCTGGACCTGGACCAGCTGAAGGACGGCAACGCGAAAGCTATGGAGCAGCTGGAACAGCTGGCCAGGGTGATGCCCCAGCTCAAGGACGTCATCCTGCTGCTGAAGGGGTCCAGCGCCAACATCGATGCGATGGAGACCTACCTGAACACGGTGCACGACGGTGTGGCCCAGCTGCACGCGGGCAGCAGCACCCTGAACAGCCAGTACGGGCAGTTCGATGCCGGGGTGCGTCAGCTGGCCAATGCCCTGACCGGGATGCTGGGCAACCTTTCGATGCTGACCGACGGCGTGAACCAGCTGGCCAGCCGGTACGGCCAGCTGGACAGCGGCCTGAACGCCTACACCGACGGTGTGGCCCAGCTGAAAGCCGGAGTGCAGCAGCTGACCGACGGTGCCGCCCGGCTGACCGCCGGCACCGGAGAGCTGCGCAGCAATGTTTCCGGGATCGACATGGGCGACCAGCTGGACAGCCTGCTGGCCGGTCTGAACGGCAGCAGCGAGGTGGAGAGCTTTACCTCTGCCGAGAACACCGATGTTTCCGCCGTGCAGTTCGCCCTGCAGACGGTGGCCATCGAGGCCCCGGCCCCGGCGGCAGAGCCGGAGGCCGCCCCCGTGGCGCTGACTTTCTGGCAGAAACTGCTGAAGCTGTTCGGGCTGTATAAGGGCTAAAGAAATTCATTATGATAAGAGCAGGATCGGACAGCCCGCGGGCTGT
>ENA-OPVL01001728-OPVL01001728.1-human-gut-metagenome-genome-assembly--contig:-NODE-1728-length-12820-cov-2.285468_pt1 | contig 12820 bp, 8 predicted proteins | sample MGYA00241496_ERZ501984 | MGnify/ENA primary metagenome ERZ501984 (study PRJEB25962, sample SAMEA2042986) | human gut metagenome | biome: human gut; feature: human-associated habitat; material: faeces... | reverse complement strand
TGGCGGCTGTCTTTAAACTGAACGGACTGTTCAATATCCTTGTCCGTCACGGGAATTATATATCAGTCTATTGCAACTTGTCATCGGCCTCGGTGAAGCAGGGCGATGATGTTACCACCAAACAGACTCTCGGACAAATCTTCTCGGATGGGGCCGACAATGGTCGTACGGTGCTACACTTCCAATTGAGGAAAGAGAAGGAAAAACTGAATCCGGAGCCGTGGCTGAACAGATAATGATAATTTAAATTTTTACTTCTTCCAGCAGCTCCAGATACATCCCTATCGCCTCCTCTATCTCCTTGACAAAGATAAATTCATCGGCAGTGTGTGAACGGGCACTTTTCCCCGGTCCCATCTTCAGAGAAGAGAATGGCATCAGTGCCTGGTCGGACAAGGTCGGTGAGCCGAAAGGAGTACGTTTCATGGCAATAGCCTTTTGCACTACCGGATGCTCCGGAGCTACGTGTGAAGAGCTTAGCCGGAAGGAGCGGGCTTTGGCTTCACACGTGATGTGTTTCTGTATTTCATCGAATAGCTCCTGATTGCTATAACACTCGTTGCTGCGAATGTCTACGACAAAAGTACAACGGTCGGGAATGACGTTATGCTGTGTACCGGCGTTTACCATGGTTACGCTCATCTTCACGGGACCCAGCAGGGAAGATTCTTTTGGGAAACGGTAATCACGAAACCAGGCAATATCATCCAATACCTTATATATAGCATTATCTCCCTCGTTTCGGGCTGCATGTCCCGATTTTCCGGTAGCAGTTACGTCCAGCACCATCAATCCTTTTTCTGCAATGGCAGGTTGCATCTCTGTCGGCTCGCCTACAATGGCAAACTGTATGGGAGGGAGTTCCGGCAATACGCATTCTATTCCCCCCTTGCCTGATACTTCCTCCTCACACGAGGCAAGATATATCAGATTGTAGGCCTGAGTGGTGCGGCACAATGTCAGGAATACTTGCAGCAGGCTGACTACACTGGCTCCAGCATCGTTGCTGCCCAGCCCGTAGAGCTTTCCATTACTTTCCAGCGTTGGTTTGAAAGGATCTTTCCGCCACCCGTTGACGGGTTTTACGGTGTCGATATGGGAATTCAGCAGCAAGGTCGGTTTCTTTAAGTCGAACATCGGGCTGAGGCACCATACATTGTTGCCTTTACGTCCTGTTGCCATGCCTTGCATTTCGATATAGTTCTGCAGATAATCTGCCGCCTTCTCCTCGTCGCGGCTCAAGGAAGGAATGGCTATCAGTGATTTGAGCAATCCGATTGCTTCGGAAGTTAAAGTCGGTATATCGTAAATCATATTCGGTAAATAAATAATCTGGCCGCAAACTTACGGATAAAAAATGAAAAGGACGCCAAACCGACGTCCTTTCTGTTTTTTCAATATTGTTTAGAAGAAGCAACTGAGTGATATCATCAAGTTGCGGTTTTTGTTGCCTGAATCTTTAATGTTCTCTACCAGTCCCCAGTCATAACCGATGGAAATCTGATATTTCTGACTGAATTCGACTCCGGCTTTTAATCCGAGACCGAAATCAAAACGCTTCATGGCATCATCCCCGAATACATTGGTGGAGTTATCATCAAACTCATATTCGTCAAGAATATCTCCTTCTGCCTTGGCTTTGCCAAAAAGACCGATGGCTAAATAAGGACCGGCATTGCCGAATATGGCAAAGTTCTCATTCACTGCATATTTATAGCCAATGTGTACAGGAATTTCCAGGTAGTAGGGATTGAACTTGATAGAAGCAGCAGAGCCTCCGTCTATTTTGGCTCCTTTCAGCGTAAGTAATGCACCCATATCGAGGTAGACTCCTTCTGAAATTTGAGGCAATCCTACTTCAGCCTTTACCCCAGCATGAAAGCCTATTTTACTGTCGAAACCGGTAATGGAGAAGTTACTGGAGTGCCGACTGTTGCTCCCCATCTGAGGTTGTCTTGAGCATTGATGCTTGCTAAACCTATGGTCAGCATAGCCATTAAAAGCAATACTTTTTTCATGTTCATTGAATTTGATTTAGTTTGTATATCACCACAAATATATAGATATTTAATATATTTCTATTGTTTTAATGGTAAAGAAAGTATCTTTTGTGGATAATTTGCTAACGGATGGTCGGATACTTTAAAGGGAAAGTTTGAATAATTACCCGCTAATATCAAATTAGTTTCAAATGAAACCACTACCTTTGTACCGTATTTACCAATATCAAAAGTTATGACTTATCATCATTTATCTGTCCTGGTGCATCGCCAGGCAGAGAAGTATGGAGACAAAATAGCCCTGAAATACAGGGACTATGAAACTGCACAATGGATACCCATCTCTTGGAAAGAGTTCTCACAGACTGTACGCCGGACTGCCAATGCAATGGTGGCTTTGGGAATAGAGCCACAAGAGAATATCGGTATCTTCTCGCAGAATAAACCCGAATGTCTCTTTACTGATTTCGGTGCATTCGCCAACCGGGCGGTGACTATACCTTTGTATGCTACCAGCTCACCGGCCCAGGCACAGTATATCATCAACGATGCACAGATACGTTATCTGTTTGTAGGCGAGCAGTTCCAGTACGATGCCGCTTTCAGCGTGTTCGGATTTTGCCAGTCTCTGCAGCAGCTCATCATCTTCGACCGTGCTGTGGTGAAAGATCCGCGCGACATGACTTCCATCTATTTTGATGAATTTATGGCAATGGATGAAGAGTTGCAGCACAATGCCATTGTAGAAGAACGTACAGCAGCTGCCTCAGATGATGACCTCGCCAATATCCTTTATACTTCCGGTACTACCGGTGAGCCGAAAGGTGTCATGCTCCATCATTTCAATTATAGAGAGGCTTTCCGCATTCATGATATCCGATTGCCTTTCATGACAGACCAGGATGTTTCCATGAACTTCCTTCCGCTGACCCATGTATTCGAAAAGGCATGGACCTACCTTTGTATACATCGGGGAGTGCAGGTCTGCATCAATCTCCGTCCACAAGATATCCAAACTACTATTAAAGAGATACGCCCTACACTGATGTGCAGTGTACCCCGTTTTTGGGAGAAAGTCTATGCCGGTGTGCAGGAGAAGATTTCCCAGGAAACCGGTCTGCGTAAGGCGATGATGTTGGATGCCATCAAGGTGGGCAGGACGCATAACATTGATTATTTGCGCCAAGGAAAGACTCCTCCGATGATGCTTCATCTGAAATACAAGTTCTACGAAAAGACCATTTATGCTCTGCTGAAGAAGACGATAGGTATTGAGAACGGTAATTTCTTTCCTACGGCAGGTGCTGCTGTGCCCGATGAAATCTGCGAGTTTGTGCATTCTGTAGGTATAAACATGGTGGTGGGCTATGGTCTGACGGAATCTACGGCTACCGTTTCCTGCTTCCTCAACGAAGGCTATGAGATTGGTTCCGTAGGTACGGTGATGCCTGATGTGGAGGTGAAGATTGGCGAGAACAACGAGATACTTCTTCGTGGTAAGACTATCACTACCGGCTACTACAAGAAACCGGAGGCAACGGCTGCTGCCATCGACCGTGACGGTTGGTTCCACACGGGTGATGCCGGTTATTTGAAGGATAGCCATCTGTATCTGACGGAGCGTATCAAAGACTTGTTCAAGACCTCCAACGGAAAATACATTTCGCCGCAGGCATTGGAAACGAAGCTGGCTATTGACCGTTACATTGACCAGATTGCTGTCATTGCCGATGAGCGTAAGTTTGTTTCCGCTTTGATAGTTCCCGTTTATGGCTTTGTGAAGGATTATGCCAAGGAGAAAGGCATTGCATACAGCAATATGGATGAGTTACTGCAACATCCCAAGATACAGGCGTTGTTCCGTGCCCGTATCGATACCTTGCAGCAGCAATTTGCCCATTATGAGCAAGTGAAGCGCTTCACGCTCCTGACCGAACCGTTCAGCATGGAGCGTGGCGAGCTGACGAACACGCTGAAGCTGAAACGCTCTGTAGTGGCAAAGAACTACAAGGGGCTGATTGACAAGATGTACGAGGAATAGATTTCCATTTGTTTGTTTTTGAACCGTCCGACTTGGAGTGAATTATTTTCATTCCGGGCCGGACGGTTTGTTTTATGTATGGACTTGCCCTTGGCAGATAGGACTCTCGAGTATGTGCACGTTAGTTAGGCTTAAAAAACAGCCTGGTAGATAAATGGGGATTTATCATTTCAAAACAGCTTCTTCAAAGATAAAGGGGAAGAACCGTCTGTCATCTGTCACGGGATTCAAGCACGTAGTCCGGAACGCTCCCCTTGTTCAGTCCGTCTTTCCCCGTTGCTTTATCCCTCAAACGCTTGGTGTCTGTCCCCGAAACAGCCTTTGTTCATTGTCGGCTCACTCGGGTGAACAAATCAGCTCACTATGGTGAACAACTCCATTCACTATAGTGAACGAGTCAGACCACTATAGTGAGCCGCTCAGAAACTCAAAGCCTCTATAAGACAAAGAAGCGGACACAACAAGAGAAAGAAGGGGACGAGACAAGAGAAAGCAAGGGAACGGGACAGACCGAACACCGGTGAGGGCAACATTAAGAAAATCGTATTAGTTTTTCCTTCTTCTTCCGAACCCGATTAACTTTTATTAGCAAAGAAACTTCTGTTTCTCGATAGGGTTGCGGTTCTCTACCCGGTTTTATATACGAAGCTTAAAAAGAAATCTGCAGAATAAGAGACATTTTAATAAGCTCGAGTATTAACCGTAACATTCTAATAGCCTATGTAGCATACAAAAAGAAACAAATGAGATTGACATTCAACCCTGCTTGTCAATCGGAAAGACAGACCCCATCAGAATCTGTTTATTAACTTAACACACATTTAATCTAATATTTATTTTCCGAAAAACAGCTTATGAAAAAAAGAATTATGCTGACCTTGGTTTGCCTGCTGGCAGCCATCGGTTGGGTAGCAGCCCAAAATTCCCCCATTACCGGTATCGTTATTTCAGCTGAGGACAATGAACCGATTATCGGAGCTTCCGTATTGGTAAAAGGAAGCACTACCGGAGCCGTAACGGATTTAGACGGCAAATTCACTATTACAGATGCGCCCGCAGGTGCGAAAATCCTGCAAGTGTCTTTCGTAGGTATGATAACACAAGAAGTTCCCATCACTCCGGGGACGATAAGAGTCACATTAAAGAATGATGCCAAGCTGCTGGATGAAGTGGTGGTAACGGCATTGGGTATCGCAAAGAAAGAAAAATCACTGACTTACTCTACTCAGGTAGTAAACGGTGATGAATTGGCACGCGTGAAAGACCCCAATATGATGAACGCATTGGCCGGTAAGACGGCAGGTGTGCAGATTAATAAGAGTTCTTCCGGTTTGGGAGGTTCTTCTAAAGTGATTATTCGTGGTAACCGTTCTGTAAGCGGAAGTAACCAGCCGTTGTATGTGATAGACGGTGTACCGTTCGGTTCATCTACCAACGAAAATACCTCAACTACTATCGGCGGAGACAACGACAGTGGTAACTACGACCGTGGCGACGGTATTTCCAATCTGAATCCCGATGATATTGAGAGCATGAACATATTGAAAGGCCCTGCCGGCTGCCAATGGTGTGGTGATTATTACCACTAAGAAGGGCAAGGAAGGACGCGCCAGTATCAGTTTCAATACCAGCACCACTTTCGATATAGCTGCATACGGTATTCCCGAATTCCAGAATCACTATACGGGTGTGTCAACCAGTTGGGGCAGTGATATCAAAGGTAGTCCCGACTATACAGACGATTTCTTCAAAACAGGTGTCACTACTATCAACTCGCTCTCGTTGAGCATGGGTTCGCAAGCTATGCAAACTTACTTTTCCTATGCTAATACTTACGGCAAGGGCGTGGTGGAAGGTAATAGCTTGGTGAAGCATAATTTCAATTTTCGCGAAACTGCCAACTTCCTCAATAACAAACTGACTGTTGATGCCAATATCAATGCGATGTATCAAAGGGGGAACAACCGTACTACTTCGGGAGGTTATTACATGAATCCTTTGGTAGGTCTTTATCACTTCCCGCGTGGTGGTGTTGAAGGTGGAAAGGACTTTAACTACTACAAAGATAATTATCAGATTCTTAATGCCGGTCGTAACATAATGGACCAGAACTGGTATAAATCTCAAGGTACTGATATGGAGCAGAATCCCTATTGGTTGATTAATAAGGTTCCGAATGAGGATACCCGTTATCGTACATTGTTGAATCTGAGTGTGAAGTATAAGTTCAATGACCTGTTCAGTATACAGGCTCGTGGTAGTGCCGACTATGTTGTAGACAAGAACAATACACGTATGTATGCAGGTACCAGCCCGGTGTTGTGTGGTATGAATCCGGCTGGAACAGGAACTAACGGTCGTTACATCTACGGTGAATCAAGTAGCCTTTCTTCTTATGGGGATGTTTTGTTTACTTATCAACAGCAATTCACTAACTTCAGTGTCAATGCTTCGGTAGGTGCCAGCATCAACGATTATACAGGAAACGGTACAGGTTTCGATTCCTATCCGGGTATACTCTCTGTGCCCAACGTATTCACTATGCAGAACTGCTCCTTGAACAAGGGCTCATTGACCGATTGGAAAACCCATACTCAAAGCCAGAGTGTGTTCTTCACCGGTCAGGTAGGCTTCAAAGATCAGATTTATGTGGACGTGACAGCACGTAACGACTGGACTTCAACATTGGCATTTACCAAATACAAAAACAAAGGCTTTTTCTATCCGTCAGTAGGTGTGACATGGTTGCTGAACGAAACATTGAAATTACCTTCTTGGATTGATTTAGGTAAGATTCGCGGTGCATGGTCGAAGGTGGGTAACGGTTTGAATACTTATACTTCAAATCCTCTCAACTCCATTACAAAGAGTGGTAGCATCAATTTCAACAGTACAGCTCCGTTTGCAGAACTGAAACCGGAAATGACTACTTCCATTGAGTTTGGTACTGAGTGGCGCTTTTTCAATAGCCGCTTGGAGTTCGACTTCACTTATTATAAGACTAATACAAAGAATCAACTCTTTACGTTGGATGCTCCGTCAGGTTCACAATACGCCCGATATTACATCAATGCCGGTGATATTCAGAATACCGGTGTCGAAGTTATGTTGAATGGAACTCCTGTCATGACTAAGGATTTCCGCTGGAAAACCGGTGTTAACTTTGCAACCAATAAGAACGAAGCAAAGGCACTGGCTGGTGATGACTTTGGTTATTTTACATTTAGCGGTGGCGAAAGTAACAATGTATGGAGTCGTTTAGAAGTAGGTGGTTCGTTTGGTGACATTTACGGTACTACTTTTGTACGTGACGAAAAAGGCAATATTCAGTATGAACCTGCAAAAGAAGGACAAAAAGATAGTGATAGACTTCCATTGGTGGACAAGACAAATCCGGTGAAACTGGGTAATTCTACTCCTGATTTTAACTTGGGGTGGAGCAATACAATCACGTGGAAGGACTTCTCTCTTTACTTCTTGATTGATGGACGTTTTGGAGGTGAAGTGATGTCTTTGACGGAAGCCGACCTCGATCAGCAGGGAGTAAGCAAGGCAACGGGTGATGCTCGTGACCGTGGTTACGTGATGCTGGAAGGCCGTCAAATTACAGATGTGGAAGGCTTCTATAATCAGGTTGGTGGCCGTGCGGGTGTGACCGAGCATTATATGTACAGTGCTACCAACATACGTTTGCGCGAACTTTCCATTGGCTATAGTCTGCCTCAGGCTTGGTTGGCAAAGACTGGTGTCATTAAGAACGCACAGGTTTCACTTGTAGGCCGCAACCTGTTCTTCTTCAAGAACAATGCTCCATATGATCCTGATGGCATGCTTTCTACCAGCAACCGTCTGCAAGGAGTTGATGTGTTTGGTATGCCTACCAACCGTTCGATTGGGTTCAACTTGAAAGTTAATTTTTAAACAGTAGATATGATTATGAAAAATATATTTAGACTTACAGCTGTAGCGCTGCTGGCAGCTACCTTATTCTCGGCATGTACGGGAGCGTTCGAGGATATGAACACTAATCCGAAGGGAGTGAGCGATGAAGAACTAAAACAAGATAACAACTACATTGGTATGCACTTCATTCCCATGATGCAGTCTATCTATTATAATAAAAATGCAGGTGTCAATGTATGGGAATATCAGCTTATTCAAAATTTGAATGCCGATTTGTGGTCAGGCTATATCAGTACGGCTACTGCATTTGCCGGCAATGTAAGTAATGTGACCTATGCCATGAATGCAGGATGGAATGACAACTGTTGGGATTATGCTTATAGAAACGTAATGGTGGAAAGCTTGAAAATCACCAACAAGTGCAAAGACGATATGGAGACGTATGCCCATTTCGAGGCTATCAATACCATCTGCCGCGTAATAGCTATGTCGCGTCTTGCCGACCAATACGGATGTATTATCTATTCTCACTATGGCGAATCGGCTACTGGTGGTGAGTATGATTCAGGACAGGATGCTTATAAAAAATTCTTTGAAGAATTGAAAGAAGCTGCAGACGTGCTGCGTACTGCTAAAGAAAAGGATGTGGCTTCGTTTATGATGTTTGATTATGCCTATGGAGGTAACTTGAACAAATGGGCGCAGTTGTGTAACACCATTCGTTTGCGTTTGGCCATGCGTATTGTGAAGTATGATGCTGCTTGGGCAAAAAGTGAGGCGGAAGCTGCCATGAACGATAGTAATGGATTGATTGAAACCAATGATGCTAATTTCGGCATTGCAGGAAACGGTTATGTCAATCCGCTTTACGGTATTGCATTCAACTATGGAGATGGTGTTTTAGGCGCTAATATTCCTTCTATCTTGTCTGGTATGGGCGATGCGCGTCTTGATAAGTATGCTACACAGAACAGCAAGAGTGAATATTTTGGTATTCGTCTTGGTATTAAAGGACTGGAAGAAGAAGGGTTTTCGGATGCCTATAAGGCGATTGTAAGTCGACCCAACTTGACAGAAACCTCTCCTGCTATTTTGGCAACTGCTGCCGAAACCATTTTGTTGGAAGCCGAAGCTGCTTTGCGTGGTTGGGATGTAAATGGTAAGGGCACCGCTCAGAGCTTGTATGAAAAGGGTATACGGACATCGTTCGAACAATGGGGAGCCGCTGTGGGCGATTATTTAAGCAGTACGACTACTGCTGCAGCGTATGTAGACCCCGTTATTCCCGCTGCCAGCATTGAAGGCCAGAGCAAGGTGACTGCTAAATGGGACGAGTCTTTGAGTAACGAGGAAAAATTTGCTAAGATTGCCACACAACGCTGGATTGCTATTTATCCTGAAGGTATGAATGGCTGGGCTGAGATACGTCGCACTGGTTATCCCAAATTATTCCCGGTAATGGTGAACTACAGTCAAGGTGAGATTGATACAGATCTTGGCCCACGCCGTTTACCCTTCACCATCAATGAAAAAGGCAATAATCCTACCGGTTATGCCAAAGCCGTCGAAATGTTGGGCGGACCGGACAATGGCGGTACTCGCATCTTCTGGGATGTAGATAAACCGAACTTCTAATCCGCATTATTATCATAGAGATTAAGTGATGAGGACTTTTTGAAGCATGTTTTTTTAAGGGGAAGTATGAAAAACATATTTCATATTTCCCTTTATGTATTTTTTGTTTAATATAATAATTGATTATTATGAATTCAAAATATCTCGTGAATGGCTTGTTTATATTATGCTATTCTATGTTTTTAATGTTTATGAGCGCTTGTTATAATGAGTTGGAAACTGTTGACTTTGAAGAACAAGAAGAACAGCAAAGCGTTTCAATAGAAGATGGTATGTGTATAATCCAATCACTTGGATTCGATACTTTAGATGTGGTAGAGTTGAAGTCAGGTTATCTTATTCAAGGTGATATATACCTTGAAAAAAGTAAACTTGTCACTTATAGTCAACCACAAACAAGGCAGGCTTATCATACTACCGGTTTAATTGGTCACCCCAAACAAAGAGCAATTACCGTTGGTGTTGATAGCTCGATACCTGCATCAGGTGTGGATGATTGGCGAGATGAAATACAGGAAGCCATCAATCTGTGGAATCCTCTTAGTAACCTTAAAATGACTTATACTACAGCTGCCAATCCGGATATACTCATCCGTAGTGATGCTAGCGCTCCTTTACCGAACAATACTATTGCGGCAGGCTCTTGGCCTATGAATGGAAAACCAGGTTCCTCTATTTGGATAAATTTGGATTATGATTATAACAAAACCATTCCAAGACTTCAGAAGATATATAATATGGTACATGAGTTGGGACATTGCTTCGGACTAAGGCATACAAATTGGAAATCATTGGGTGAATCTGTGGCCAATGGTATTACTGGAACTTTTGATTCAGATCCCTATTCTGTGATGAATGGAGGAACTGCCGAATATCAATGGTCTGGGTTTAGTGAGGGAGATAAATCAGCGATAAGTTATTTGTATCCTCGATTTTTTGAAGGAGATTTTGTTAATTACCCAACAGAGGTAAAGCGCTTTGGAGTTGACGTGTATATGGTACGTGTTGTCGGCAATCACCCTATTCTGAAATATGAATGGGGGACTACAGGCATGTTTTTGCTTGCTTCCGAAGGAGATGCTGCTAAAGTTATTTTTGGTAGTCCTGTAACTTCTGAACTTAGGGCATATGTTACTACTGTATATGGAGAAACTTATTGTATTAGTAGAGAGTATGCCACTCAAACAACTATTCAAAGACTTGTTGAAAATTGAGATTAGGCATAGTTCCTCATATATTTGTACTAATTTTCTTCTCCTTTATGCTTTAATCACCTTATAACTTAATAATTATAATATGATGAAGAATGTAATAAAACTTATCTTTTTGCTTTTTGATTTAGTTATCGGTTGCTGCGTTTTGCTTCATGCCCAGGTAGATGAAAAGTTGAAAGCCGACATCGTCAGCACGGGCTACGTGCACAGTCCGTTACCGCTCGACGAGACAAAGGCTTTCGAAACATTCGGCTTGAAAAAGAAAGTGTTGGAAACCGTGATGCTGTGTGATATGGAGGATTTCTCCAAATGGTCGCATAAGGGCATCGGTAAGATTGGTTTGACTGACGAACGGAGCAAGTCCGGCAAGCACAGTCTGCGTCTGGAAGCTCCCGCCCATCCGGAGAAGATTCTTGGCTGGGGTTTGGGACGCGGCACTTGCATGGCCTCTTATGATATAGGAGGTGTGAACTGGGAAGGTTACAACCGCCTGAAGTTCTATATCTATCCCACGTGCGAAGGAGCACGCAGCATCTACCTCAACCTTTATGTGGAGAATGACGGAGAAATAAAAGTACCCGACATTTACGGTCGGGAAGGCTACCACGAAATCAATCTGAAAAATAACCAATGGAACGAATGCTTCGTCGAGATGTCCGGACTGGCGCGCGACAAGGTAACCAAGATTTCATTTGCCATCGAAGTGTTCGGCAAAGAACGTACTATGGGCGACTTCCTTCGCTTCGATGTAGATGCCGTGGAACTTCAGAAGGTGGAGAACCCGGAAACCGTGAAAGGCTGGATGCCTGCACAGAATCGCATCATCTTCTCTACTACCGGTTATAGTATAGAGAGCCCCAAAAGCGCCATTGTCAATGTGGAAAAGCACGGCGGACAGTTCCAGTTGAAGGATGCCGCTACGCAGGCCATTGTTTATACCGGTCCCGTTCGTAAGGAAAAGACCGGCCTGGGAGAGTTCGAGACAATAGACTTCTCGGACTTCAAGACACAAGGCCGTTACGTCATTCAGGTAGGGGATGTCACCACCTTGCCTTTCTATATCCATCAGGATGTGTGGGATGATTCTGCCTGGCGTATGGTGAACTTCCTGTTCTGCGAGCGTTGCGGTTATCCCGTTCCCGGAAAGCACGGGGCTTGTCATAATGACCTGCATGCCACTTACAACGGACATATCATTCATATAAACGGAGGATGGCACGATGCCGCCGATATGTCCCAACAGACCTTACAGACGGGAGAGATAGCCTATTCCTTGCTCTTGATGGCCGAACGTGCCAAAGAAAAAGGCAATATAGACTTGTACAACCGCCTGATGGAAGAGGCTTTGTGGGGAATGGACTATGTGATGAAGACCCGTCTGGGCGATGGCTACCGTGCACAGACATGGGGCACCAACCTATGGACCGACGGTAAGGTGGGCACCGACGATGATGCCGGTCGCCGCGAACTGCTTGTCCATAACGGAGCTTTGGAGAATTTCCTGCTTGCAGGAATTGAAGCGTATGCCTCCATGAGGATTGAAAATGACGAGTCGCTTAAGGGTAATCTGAAGAAGATTGCAAAGGAAGACTTCGGCTATGCCATGAAGCGCTTCAACGAACTTGGCTTTGCCGAGCTGATAAAGAAGGGTGGGGGACATGCCGCCATGGCATCCGAGAGCCAGTATCACGCCAACATCTCATGGGCGGCCAGCATGCTCTATAAGCTGACCGGCGAACAGCAGTATGCCGATGAGGCTGTAAAAGCCATCCGCTACACCTTGCAGTGCCAGCGCACCGAACCGTTGAAAGACAAAGACAAGACCTGCGGCTTCTTCTATCGCGATTTGGCAAAGAAGTCCATTGTACACTATACTCATCAGTCTCGCGATTATGCCTACATGGAAGCCCTTGCCGCCCTCTGCGAAACGCAGCCCCGTCATGCCGAGTATGAGCAGTGGATTCGTGCCATGAAACTCTATGGCGGTTATCTGAAGAACATCATGAAGTATGTATATCCTTATGGAA
>ENA-OPVL01001726-OPVL01001726.1-human-gut-metagenome-genome-assembly--contig:-NODE-1726-length-12844-cov-1.903902_pt1 | contig 12844 bp, 12 predicted proteins | sample MGYA00241496_ERZ501984 | MGnify/ENA primary metagenome ERZ501984 (study PRJEB25962, sample SAMEA2042986) | human gut metagenome | biome: human gut; feature: human-associated habitat; material: faeces... | reverse complement strand
TCATATGAGGATACAGAGCGTAGTTCTGGAATACCATTGCGATATCACGGTCTTTCGGCTCTACATCGTTTACTACTTTATCGTCAATTTTCAGAGTACCATCGGAGATCTCCTCAAGACCTGCGATCATACGAAGTGTTGTAGATTTACCACATCCAGATGGTCCTACGAAGATGATAAACTCTTTGTCAGCGATTTCCAGGTTGAAGTCTTTTACTGCTTCAAAACCGTTCGGATATCTTTTTGTAATGTGCTGTAAAGATAAACTTGCCATTTTTGAATCCTCCCTAAATAAACATCATGCGTTTTATTATGAGTTTTGCATTTGCATCTCTCTTGCTTATGGGACTAGTATACCTTTTCTACCCGCATTCGACCATGCCACAATTACACAAACTTTCCTCCGGCAGATTGGCAATTCTGCTTTCGGATTTTCTCGAACCGTTCTCTTCTGTCCACTTTGCACAAACAAAATGTTCACTCTTATACAAAATGACGAAACGAAAAGTTTATATTCTCTTCATTGCATTTTTCTGAAAAATTCGCTATACTTTTCTATGATGTCTGCCAGCCGGAACGTTAATCGGCGGCACACTTAATTCAACAGAAAAGAGGAACAAATTATGAGTTTTTTCAGCCTGGACAGTAAGTTCTCGCAGATTATGGGCCGTGTCTTCGACCTGATGATGCTGAACATTATTTTCCTTATTATGTGTATCCCGATTGTGACAATCGGCGCCAATTTCACAGCAATGTACTACGTCACGCTGAAGATGATCAAAAATGAGGAGACGTATATCTTCCGTACCTACTGGAAATCCTTCCGCGAAAACTTCAAGCAGGCAACTGCCATCTGGCTCATCCTGCTGGCGGTTCTGATTGTTCTGATTCTTGATCTTCTGCTGGTCATGAGAATGCCGGGTACCATCACCTACCTGCGTTTTGTTTTCCTGGTACTGATCCTTTTCGAGGCCATGGTACTTTCCTATGTATTTCCGGTATTGAGCCGCTTTGACAATACTGTAAAAAACACGATCAAGAACTCCATCCTGATGGCAATCCGCCACCTGCCGTGGACCATCATGATCCTGCTCGTCAATCTCTGTCCGCTGCTGATCTATGTATTCTCCACGACAAAGATTGTCAGCTATCTGATTCTTCTGATGTTCCTTCTGGGCTTTTCTACAGTAGCGCTTGGATGCTCCTGGTTCTTCGTAAACAAAATCTTCCCATTCTATATGCCGGAGGAAGAAAACGAGGTTCTGACACCGGAAGAAGAAAAGGCGAATGCCGAAGCTTATGCGAAAAAACAGCAAGAACGTGAAGAACGCGTAGCCGAGCAGGAGCGTAAGGTTCCCGAAGCTCCTTCCATGACGCCGGAAGAGCGTATTCAAGCCCGTGCCGAACGCAGAGCTGCTGCAGAGAAGAAACGCGCTGAAAACATCAAGAAGCGCGCAGAAAAAGCGGCTGAGTACGAGCGTCAGGTCAAGCTTCGCGAAGAACAGAAAAAGAATAGCGTCACGGGTGATTTAGTACCGCGCCTGTAACAATCCAAAAAGGATCGGAACTCATTGATCTGATAGGATTGTGTTCCTAAATAAGGAACCGAAATGCCATCAGAATTCGTAAAAGAAGTTGCCGACGTTTTTGCCAAGGACGGACCTCTCTCCAAAGTTACCGCGAACTATACGCCGAGACCCTCGCAGATTGAATTTGCGACCTCGGTAGCGGAAGCATTGGAGCAGGGCAAATCACTGGTTGCCGAGGCTGGAACCGGCACCGGAAAGACGTTTGCTTATCTTGTTCCTGCGCTTCTGAAAGATCAGAAAGTACTGATTTCAACCGCTGGCAAGACGCTTCAAGATCAGCTATTTACGAAAGACATTCCGGCGCTTTTAAAAGCGCTGGGAATGGGCTGTCGCGTGGCGCTCCTTAAAGGCCGCTCCAACTATATCTGCAAGCAGCGCCTCGAGCATGCCTTGCAAGAGGATTCCTACGTCGCTAAATCTCGTGAAGAAGTGGTTCATCTTCATCGCATCAAAAAGTTTGCGGGACAGTCTGTGACCGGCGAGCGCGGTGATATTACTGATGTTCCTGAGAATTCCGGCATTTGGCCTGAAGTGACGAGCACGGGAGAAAACTGTCTCGGTGCCAACTGCGATCATTACAACGACTGCTTTGTGATGCAGGCTCGCGAAAAGGCAAAAGAAGCTCAGCTTTTGGTGATCAACCATCATCTGTTTTTGGCGGATATTTCGCTCAAAGACAATCAAATCACGGACTTTTTGCCGGAATTTGACTTGGTGGTGCTAGACGAGGCACACCAGCTGACCAATATCGCGACGAACTTCTTTTCTCAGACGCTGAATCTTTACGATGTCAGAAATTTGGCTGCGGATGCAGTCTCTCAGGGATACGGTGTCAATAAACAGATTGATTGGAACGGCATCTACAAAACCATTTCAAACGCCTGTGACGATTTAATCAGCACAACACACAATATCCTGAACAGCAAAGACAAACAGCTTGCGGTCGCCAAGTTCAAGGATAAACATCTGTTGGTTGAGCCGTTCAAGAAGCTGTTAAATGCGGTTGAGAAACTCAGCAACGCGGTTCATGTGCACAAAGAGGCATCTCCGGAGATGACGAAGCTCGATGAGCGGTGCACCGAGGCGCTTGATTTGATCGAGTACTGGCGTGATGTATTCAACGGGAAAGCCGTTTCGCGTTCCATGAAAGGACCGCTCCTAGATTGGTTTACGGTCAAACCTAAGAACATCTTCTTTAATACCACGCCGCTCTCATACGCAGAGATGCTCAAAAGCGCTCGCGAGGTTCAGGGTAAGCCGTGGGTTTTGACCTCTGCGACATTGGCTGCCAACGGCGACTTCAAGCATTTTGTCGACCAAGTCGGCTTGGAGGATGCTGAAACCAAGTCATGGGAGAGTCCCTTTGACTTTAAGGCCCAAGGCATGCTTTACATTACCGAGGACTTACCGATTCCGAGTGCGCCGAATTTTTCTGACGAAGTCGCCAAACGGATTTGGCCCTTCATCAAGAAGAATAAAGGCCGAGCTTTTGTGCTGTGTACTACGCTTCGCGCAATGGAAGTGATTTCCGAGGCGCTGCGTTACTTTGCCGAGACGGAAGGCGTTTCAATGAACATCCTTGTTCAGAACGAACAGTCCAAACAAGAGCTGCTGCGCCGTTTCAGAAGCGAAGAAAACTCCGTTCTGGTCGGTTCTATGAGTTTCTGGGAAGGCGTGGATATCAAAGGCGATGCTTTGTCTCTCGTCGTGATCGATAAGATTCCTTTCCCGCCGCCCGATGATCCGGTATTTGAAGGACGTTCAAAAGAACTTGAGGCCGAAGGCAAGAGTTCGTTTAACGAGATTTCGATTCCCGAAGCGATCATGCTGCTCAAGCAGGGCGCCGGCCGACTGATTCGTGATGAGAAAGATGAAGGGCTGTTGATTCTCTGCGATAACCGTTTGTTATCCAAGGGATACGGGACGAAGATTTGGAAGAGTCTGCCGGACTTCGCCCGTACCAAGGTTTTTGATACGGCAATGAATTTCCTGGAAAGATGCCAGGAGCCGAGAGGCTAAGTACGGTCCTGAAAAAGTTAGTTTGGAAACGGAGGCGTCAAGAGAGACAGCCTCTGTTTTCTTAACTGTGGTTACCAGAAGGTAATGGGGCTGTAGAGGTTCTTTAGGCAAGCTGCTGCGCTGAGCGCCGCTGTCGTACTGGACTTCGGATTTGCCGGATCGGGCTTGCCAGAAAACTCCATCACGGCATCCGCCAGCGCTGAGCGATAAGTAATCTGGTGCGTATTGCTATTGGCAGCGGGATCTGCAACGATTCGGACTTTTGTCTGAGGTTTTTGGGAAGCCAGTGAAGCAATAACGCCGACATTGATGTTCTTGGGAAATCCTTTGATTGCTTCCTGAACTCCGCCTTCAAAAACCACAGTCCTCTTGGTTAAGTCCAAAGTTCTACCGTCTAAGCCAGGGGCGCCGAGCAAAGATTTTGGCGATTTGGTTGTCTCAATAATGACTTCGGCTGATCCGCGTTGCAGTGCGCAGGTTTGCAGGAAATCCAGACCGCCGATGGCCCCGTTAACGATACAGATCCTGCCGTTGTTTTCAGATGCGGTGAGAATCGCTTGCTGTTTGAAATCCTCGTCGGCAAATGCGCCGCTGGAGAGGCAAATCAAAGTTCTTCCGGACTTGAGAATCGGTAGAGCGTAGTCCTTGAGCGCTGCTCCGCCGGCAAGTTCAACGACAACCGGCGCGGCTTCTTTCAGAAAATCGTCAATGTTAAATACTGCCTGACAACTGTACTTAGAAGCGAAGACTTCGGCTTTCTCTTGGCTTCTTCCTAAAACGGAATGGAGTTTGAACTCAGGCAAAAATTCATGAAGAACGTTCGCAAAAACGTTGGCCAGAGAGCCGGCGCCGATAACGGATACAAGAGACATGATCTGCTGAAGCTGATGGACTGAAAAGACAGATACTACATCGCTTGCGGCAGAGGCGGAATAGGCAAATATTCCGACAGATGCAAATCACCGGCTTAAAGGTTAGCTCGCTGAGTCAGGCGTGCAGTTCTTCCACTTCTGCGCCATGACTTGCGTTTTGTCTAAAGCCGGGATCGGCTGGAAACCGCAGATGAGGCGAGCAAGATAGTCCACGGATTCTTTGCCTTTGAAGTTCACTGCCTCTGTGCGGGAGATTTTCTCGGGAGAATCAATGATCAGATTTTTGTACTCAAGCGTCGCCATGCGTTCTTTGTTGGCGTTCTTGCACTGCGCGACAGGAATTCGGACACGATAGGGCGTCTGCTCCATGATCGTGCCGCCGATCTCCAGCATTTCCATCTGAAGGTAATCGCGTTTATTGTCACGGACGCGGACACGGCTGCCTTCTTTAATCCATTGATTACGGGCAAAAAGGCGCCAGTCGCCGGGATATTTAACCTGAGTAGCAAAAAAAGGTAGACCGAGTTTATCGATAGATTCCTCGGCCAGGTACTGCAGATCGCCGCAGGTCATCTCCTCAGGGTTCTGAGGAATCGTGCGGCAGCCGGCCAGAAGCAGCAGCGCTGCTCCTGTCACGGCAAAAAACTTCTTATTTCGCATTAAAACAGCTTATTTGGAAGCTGCCCTGCTTGCGGAGCGGCGGCAGCTTGTGCGGCTTCAAGTTCTTGGGCACGCAGGTAGGTATCGTAAGAACCGCGGTTCTTATTGGCATCTAGAATTCGCTGAATATCAGCGGCCTTGTCATCCATGCCAAGCTTGTTGTAGCTGTCACGCATGATGATCAAGGCTTCTTCTGCCTGTGGAGAAGTCTGGAAGTTCAGAAGAACGTTTTCTGCGCGGTTAATCGCGGCGATGTAGGCGTCGCGAACGTAGTAATACTTGGCAGTATTAATTTCGTACTTAGCCTGAGCTTCGACGAGTTCATGCATACGTTCGCGGGCATCGCGGGCGTAGCGGCTGTTCGGGAAGCGAAGCACTAATTCTTTGAAAATATCGAAAGCATCGCGAGCAGCCTGGGCGTCACGCTTGGAAAGGTCCTGGCGTGTCAGGTAGCTCATCCAGCCTTCGTCTTCGTCTAGAGTGGCGATGCCCTTAATGTAGAGTGCATACGGAGAAAGCGGATGCTCAGGATACTGTCTTAAGAAACGGTCACAGACTGCGATGGCCTGCTGAGGTTCGCCTTCCTTGAAGTAGGAGTAAGCAGTCTCAACTTGGGCCTGCTGGGAGTAACGGCCGTAAGGATAACGAGCTTCTAACTTCTGATAGTAGTCACGGGCCGTTTCGTAGTTGCCTTCATTCAGATTGTCTCGGGCCTCGACATACAGTTTGTCAGCCGTCCAGCCTTCCGTCGGGTCTTCAACCCCTTTAAACATACTGCACGATGTAGTCGCTAAAATAACGGAACCCAGACAGGCGGCCGTTAATGTCCGCTTGATTATTGTTTTCAGGGCAAAAGACATAGAACTTAAGGTCAAAATGAATATTGAATTAGATGATTATAGTCAGACTGAGGCTTTTGAAGAAACCGAATTGCAGGAATCTTCAAAAATTGAAACTTTTGAAGTTACCCTCGATCTTGACGGAGAGCGCCTCGATAAGGTCTTGGCTTCTTCCTTAAAAGACATTTCCCGCTCTCGTCTGAAGACCCTGATTGAAGACGGATTGGTCAAAGTCAACGGAGTGACCGTTGATAAACCTAAAGAAAAGATGAGTTTCGGCGACGAAGTTTCCGTCGAAATCAAACCTCGTTTGGAGGATATGGATTTCATCGCCACACCGATGGACATCGATGTGGTTTACGAAGATGACGACATCTTGGTCATCAATAAACCGGCAGGATTGGTTGTACATCCGGCCGCCGGCCATTGGGACGACACGCTCTTAAACGGTCTGCTGGCTTACAACCCGATTTTCAGAACACTGCCTCGCGCCGGTATTGTTCACCGTTTGGACCGCGACACCACCGGTTTGATGGTTGTGGCCAAAAACGAAAAAGCCATGCTCGATTTGGTCCAGCAGCTTCAGGCCCGCACAGTAAAACGCGAATACTGGGCGTTGACACGCGGTAAGGCACCTGCGGATAAAGTCATTGAAGCGGCTATTGAACGTGATCCTCGAAATCCGCTGCGTTTTACGATCGGAAAAGGCGGCCGAGCTAAACCTGCGACAACACATATTCGCTGCATTGATCAGAAAGAAGTCAAAGGTAAGCCTTTCTCTTGGGTTGCCTGCCGATTAAAAACCGGCCGCACTCATCAAATTAGAGTACACATGGAATCCATCGGCCTGCCGCTGATCGGGGATCCCCTCTACCGCAATAAACTTCCCAAACCTAAAGAAGATGGTTCCGTGCTGAATTCTTTCGATCGACAGGCACTGCATGCCAGTCGTTTGGGGCTGATCCATCCGGCCACCAAAGAAACGATGGAATGGTTTGCCGAACCGCCCCAGGATTTTAGGGATTTGATGGATGAATTGGGCTTCGGTCCGTGGGATCGTCCTTCCGAAGTCTTCGGAGATCCGGTTGTCATGATCGACAACGATGAGTTGTCAGAGAATCAGAAAGCCGTCGGTAAGATCAGCTCTTGGGATGACTTCGATTTCGGAGACGACGATGATGACGCCGATTCCAACTGGAAAATCGAACGCACGAAAGAATAAGGATGCAGTCCATGCAAAGTAAACCGGAATTGGAAGTGATCGTTCCCGAATGGAACGCTCCGGAAAACATCAAAGCTTTCTTTACGCTTCGTTCAGGCGGCATGTCTGCCTGCGCCTATGGCGACAAAGACGGCTTTTGCGGCCTTAATCTCGGAAATCATGTCGGAGACAATAAGTACTCGGTTCGCGGAAATCGCAGAATTGTGACCGATATGTTAGGCGCTGAGCCCAAGTGGCTCAGCCAGGTTCATTCTTCTCGAGTCGTCCGAGCAGAGGATAACAACGCTGAAGAACAAGCCGACGCCGAATTTACGACTGCCGCCGGTATTCCCTGCGTTGTCATGACCGCCGACTGTGTGCCGGTGTTGCTTTGCGACAAAAAAGGAATCGTTATTGCAGCCGCTCACGCCGGATGGAAGGGCTTAGCTGACGGAGTCCTGCAAAACACCGTCGCAGCCATGAGAAAAGAAATCGGTGATGAAGCCGAAATCATCGCTTGGATCGGACCGCATATCCGCAAAGATCATTTCGAAGTGCGGGACGACGTCGCAGACTACTACCGAGCATCTGCTGTTAAAGCCGCAGCCGACGATGCATTGGAATCGATCGGAGAGGGCGTCTGGCACTTGGATTTAGCCCGCTTTGCCAAGGAAGCTTTAAAGCAGGCCGGTGTGACTGAAGTCACCGATTGCGAACGTGACACATACTCCGATCCCGAGCATTTTTACAGCTATAGAAGAGATAAGGTAACAGGACGCCATGGCGCATTCATCTGCAAGCGATAGTTCGAGAAGAAGATCCGGCGAGATCAGCTGGTATTACATTCAGCCCGGCTTCAAATTAATTGACGCTAAGAAATGTGCTTGGGCTTTCGCTTTCTTCGTTTTTATTTTGTTCGTGATCAGCCGCTTTTCCCGCAGTCTTATCTTTGACTCCCCGTGGGCGCTCTTGATCGTGCCCGGCGTGGCGGCGTTTGTGATTTGGCTCATGCTTGTCATGCAGCCGCATCGCCAGGTTTATTACCGGCTGGATCAGGACGGAGTTTTCTGTGAGTATCGTTCTTCGGCTTCAGCCCTCACAAGTTTCTTGGATTTGATTCTTAGCCTGCTGGGTTCAATCATCAGACTCAAGAACACCTTCTACATCAACAAACACTCTTCCCGCTCCCGTATGTTTGAGTGGGGAGAAGTTGTTGCCGTGCACGAAGCGCCTTATTGGAAAAAAATTACGCTGCAGGCCGGTTTGCACGGCGAGTTAAATCTTTGGACTAACGCTGAAAACTACGGCAATGTACTCACGCTGGTACGCGAATACGTTGCAAAAGAAAGGAAAAACTATGATTAAGAAGATCTTAGGGATAGCTGTTCTTTTTGGACTGATGATGACTGCTGCTCAAGCTAAAACTTTCTTGGTTGATGTTCGAACCCCGTCGGAAATTGCGACGACGGGCAAGGTTGAAGGCGCCTTGGTTGCCAATTACTCCGCGCCGGACTTTGTGGATCAATTTAAGGCCTTAGGCGCAAAGCCTGACGACGATATTGAGCTTTACTGCCGTTCAGGCCGCAGGGCTGAAATGGCAAGCCAAATCCTTGGCAAGCTCGGATATAAACATATCCGCAACCTCGGCGGCTACGAAGCCGCTGCCGAAACCCTTAAACGACCTCTTGTGAAGTAAATAAATGACTAAACGTCCTCCCCGTGTGGGATTCGTCTCTCTCGGCTGCCCGAAAGCTCTTGTCGACAGCGAGCGTATTGTTACCGAACTCAGAGCCGAAGGCTACCTCATTAGTTCGACCTATAAAGACTCTGATCTTGTGATTGTGAACACTTGCGGCTTTATTGATGCCGCAGTTCAGGAGTCCCTGGAAGCCATTTCAGAGGCCTTGAATGAGAACGGTAAAGTCATCGTGACCGGCTGCTTAGGCGGGAAAAATACCGATGAGGGCAACTTCGTTGCACTGCGTTTCCCTAAACTTCTCGGTGTCACAGGCCCTGAGCAAACCGAAGAGGTCCTTCGTCTGGTGCATGAAAATCTTCTCAGGCCGCATGAGCCTTTCGGTGATTTAGTGCCTGCAGGCGGTGTACTGCTGACGCCAAAGCATTACGCCTACCTCAAGATCGCAGAGGGCTGCAACCATCACTGCACGTTCTGTATTATTCCTTCGCTGAGGGGCCCGTTGGTTTCGCGTCCGATTGGCTCTGTAATCCGTGAGGCTTCTAATCTCGTCAAGAGCGGCGTCAAAGAACTGCTTGTGATTGCACAGGATACGGCAGCCTACGGTCAGGATGTGAAATACAAGCTGGATTTCATCGGCGGGGAGCCGTTAAGACCAACATTAAGGTCTTGTTTGAGGAACTCGGCAAACTCGGCGTTTGGGTACGCCCTCACTACATGTACCCGTATGCGTCTGTCGATGAAATCGTTCCCTTGATGGCTGAAGGCAAGATCCTTCCGTACCTCGACGTTCCTTTCCAGCACGCCCATCCGAGAATCCTGAAAGCCATGAAGCGTCCGGGCAGTGAATACAACATGGAACGCATTAACGCCTGGCGCGCGATTTGTCCGGATATCACAATTCGTTCGACCTTTATCACCGGATTCCCGGGAGAAACCGAAGAAGAATTCCAGTATCTTTTGGACTTCCTCAAAGAAGCTCGTCTCAACCGAGTTGGCTGTTTTGCTTACTCTCCGGTTGAAGGGGCGGCTGCCAACGATCTGCCCGGAGCTCTTCCGGAAAGCGTTCGCGTAGAAAGAAGAGAACGTTTCATGGAAGTTCAGAGCGAAATCTCTAAGGAACTTTTGCGAGAAAAAGTCGGTAAGACGATCAAAGTCTTAGTCGACGAAGCGCCCGATGAAGACGGCATTGCAACAGCTCGATCTTCAGCCGATGCGCCTGACATCGACGGTTTGGTGTTCATCGAAGGCAATCCGGACGTGAAGCCCGGAGACTTTGTCGACGTTAAGGTCACGGATTCTTCCGACTATGACCTCTTTGCGGAAGTTGTGAAAGAACCTTAATCTTCAGCTCTCTGAGGGACCGCCTCGGTGCGGCGGTCTAAAAATAAAAAGCGGCTCATGCTTGGAATTCCAAACATGAGCCGTGTTGCTAACTACTAAATGAAAAAGTTTCGATGCTGCAGGCGTAGGTTAGAAGCTGTGGCTCAAACCTGCACTGATCGTCCAGCTGTTGAGTTCCTCGATAGAGGAAGCAGCTTTCTTGCCCTGGCCGTAACCGGCGAAGGAGTAGAACAATGTTCTCTTGCTGATCGGATATTCATAGGCCGTAGCAATCGAGTACATGCTGTAGTCACGAGAACCTTCTTTGATCTTGCCGAAGCCGTAGTTGCCCTGAAGTTTGGCCGTGCCGCCGGCAACCGGAACACCGATAGAAGCAGAGAAGCCGTGCTGGTTGGCGCCTTTAGCTCCTAACTGGTTGGCAAATGCGTAAGTCGGCAAGCGGTTGGCGCGGTAAGCAAACTGGTAAGCACCGTAGAGACTGAAGGAACCGAAGTCATAAGATCCACCGAGTGTAAAGACTTAGGAGCTCTTCAGGTTCTGTTCTTTGTGGTCATACATTTCCCACATGGCGCTGAAGAGGGCAGGTCCTTTGGCATATTCATAGCCGACACCGTAGTAGTGATTGTCTTTAGACCATTTCTGTTCGTCGCCGTTGTCACCCATGTCGTTGGAGTACATGAAGTGAATGGTGGAGCCGTTCATGTCCGGTGTGTTGTACAGCAGGACATTGTCCATACGGTCGGACAGAATGAACGTGCCGTAGATATTGCCGGTGCTGTAGTAGGAAGTCCAAAGAGAGGAACCGTGCAGAATATTGTAGGTTCCGCAGTCGGAAGACAAACCGCCTGTACGGCCGGCTGCAAAGGTACCGAAAGGAGTGGATACGGACAGCGTGCTCTGACGGGCGAAGGCCTTGGAAGAATTCATGGCGTCGCCAGAGAATGTCTTAAAGCCTTGTTCCAGGATAAAGCCGAGGTTGTATCCGCTGCCTAAATCTTCGTTGCCTTTGATGCCGAAGCGGGAACCGGCCCAGATGCTGTTGTCAAAGCCCACTCGAGCTGCTTTGCCTTTGGCCTTGGAAACCGACACGGCCCCGTAAACTACTCCGTAAAGCGTCACGTCGGAAGCGGCGTATACGCCGGAGGAGACGGCACAAAGAAGTGCTGCAATGAGAGCTGATTTCTTCATTTCTATCTCCTCCTCAGATTACTTGGAAGCAATGCCGTTCATGATCATCTGCTTGCCGTCTTCGATGTTGTCCGTGTAGATGCGGTCACGGCTGACATACGGAACTTTGGCGCGATAGTCCTGATATAGCTTGCGGGTAGCTTCAGACATCTTGAAGTCGCCTTTGAGTTTCTTTCTCAGGTCAATACCCTGTGTGGAGTGCAGCATTTCCAGGCTGTAGACGTAGCCGGTGTTGTCGGCGATTCGTTTCAGTCTTTCAGCAACCAGCGGGAGGTTGGTGTAGGTGTCTTCAATGTCACCGGCAACCGGAGTTCCGAGGGCGGAAACAGGATTGCTCTGAGCAAGGCTGTCAGCGTGCATAGCGACGAAGGGTTTCTGGATGGCGCCGAAGGCGTGACCCTTGTTTTCAGGATCGGACAGGAAGCGTGTCAGACCGGTGAAATGGTCGTCAGAAAGGTGGATCGTGCGCTGGACGCTGTTATGAGACAGATGAGTCATGGCGATGCCGAGGCGCTGAGCAGCCATGGCAACCGGCAGCGGTTCGAAGTTGGATGTCGGGATGATGGCGCCTTTCAGTCCGTTGCCTTCGACGAAGTACATGGCAACCTGGCTATGGTCGGCGTAATCCTTGCCGGCGTTCAGAATGGTGGCGGGATTGTCGTCGGAAGAGTTAATCTGAACCTTGATTTCTTTGTCTAAGTCCTTGAGCGCTTCGCGAGCTTCACGCATGGTGTAGACCGTAGTGCGGAAGGACAGAGGATCCTGAAGTGCGCGATCCTTGTTCTTTTCCCAGAGGTAAGAACCTTTCAGATTGTCGCGAATCTTAGAGGCTTCTTCCAGTCCGGAGAAAGGATGGACTTTGGTGACTTGAGGAAGAACCGGAGCAATATTGCCGTTCAGAGCCTCCAAGCTCAACGCAAAGACGCGGGGTGTGGCATCGATGATGGTGCGGGCGTGGCGTGCGGCATCCATCGTCTCAGCTACAGCTGCGGCATTGGTAGACAAAATGGCAAGAGCGTCTTTACCTTCCGGAACCAGAGGTTTGAGACCGGCCTTCTGGAGCGCTTCTTTACCGCTCATTTCTTTGCCGTCTACCTTAGCGCGCCATTCACCCATCATGACGGCGCCGACGTGAGAAGACATCGTGATGTCAGCTTCACCGACAGAACCGCGGGACGGAATTTCCGGTGTAATGCCTTTGTTCAGGAATTCTTTATAGAGCTCGGCAACGTAGGGCTGAGCACCTGTCTGGCCGGCAAGAAGAGTATTCAAGCGAATGACCATCTGCAGACGAGTCAGCTCTTTGGACATCATCGGGCCGATAGCAGCGGAGTGGCTTCTCAAAGCGTTGTGGTTGAAGGCTTTGGAAGCTTCGATAACTTCTTCGGAGAGTTCACCGTTTGCTTTGAACAGCGGTTTGTCTTTGTTCAGACCGA
>ENA-OPVL01001709-OPVL01001709.1-human-gut-metagenome-genome-assembly--contig:-NODE-1709-length-12934-cov-2.058933_pt1 | contig 12934 bp, 10 predicted proteins | sample MGYA00241496_ERZ501984 | MGnify/ENA primary metagenome ERZ501984 (study PRJEB25962, sample SAMEA2042986) | human gut metagenome | biome: human gut; feature: human-associated habitat; material: faeces... | reverse complement strand
AATATCCAGCCCATGCTTTAAGGAGGGCAGAATATAACTCAATGCTTCATCCACAGCCTTCGGACTGCCCGGCAGATTGACGATCAATGTCTCTCCACGGATACCCGCTGCTGCTCTCGACAGCATCGCCCGCTCTGTGATCGTCAGTGAATATTGCAGGATTGCCATGGGAATTCCCGGCACTTCCCGCTCGATCACTGCCTTTGTTGCCTCCGGTGTCACATCCCGTTTTGAAAAACCGGTTCCGCCTGTGGTCAGGATCAGCTGGATATCATCATTGCACATGGCGATCATTTCATCCTGCAGCATCTGCTGATCATCCGGCAGGATTACTTTCTTTCTGACGGTATAGCCCTGGGCTTCCATAATCTCTGCGATTCTGGCTCCGCTACGATCTTCCCGCTCTCCCAGATACCCCTTGTCACTGGCTGTAATAATTCCTACATTCATGTATTGTACTCCTCTGATTTCTTTTCGTTGGAATCATGAGATCCTTTCGTTGGCAATTCCTTTACCGGCAAATTTTTCGTAAGGTTTAACATTACTTTTTCCACATCGGGTGTTTTATAAATTTTCTGCAAAAAATCAGATATATTTAAATAGCATGTTCCCGATGTTGCGCAGAACGGGGTTCCTCGATATAACACGCATACATTTTCTCGATGTCCATATTTTTTGTTCATAATTTCTGCAAAATCATTGTTTTGTAAATGCTGTTCCTGCTTAAAAAATGGACTATTTGTATGCTTAATCTCGAATCCCCAATGTACATTTTTCTGTTTGTCATAAATAAGCATATCATATTCGCCTTTTCGCTGTCCATCAACAAAAAAAACTGGCTTGGTAACCAGATACTGTTTTTTATCAAGTGACTTAAACACATCATACAGTATAATTTGTTCTGTCATATCACCCTTGATTTTTTCATCTAATTTACTTTCCAAATATTGTTTTTCGTTGGTGGAAAGTTCTTTGTAATATTTTTCAGATTCAATAAATTTTTTCGCTTCTTGTAAATGGTAGTATTTAATCGCTGGCTGAATAAGATAATATTCGTGAGCCGTTTTTCCTTCTGTCCAGACAGCATCATCTTGGTGGTAATCCGTCTCCGGAGTTGTTGACAGCACATTCATATTAATAAGATAACGCTCCAATGTATCGATCATTTCTTTTGTTATGGGGGTTTTGATACTTTCGTCAGCGTTAACTTTCTCCAAAAAATCTCTAACGATATTGCTCTTCTCCATAACAAGACGATCAATGATATCTTCTTCTAAAATGTCTGTATATTTTTTTTCAACATATGAGATACTTGCTGATTTTAATTTGTTTTGCAATAATTTTCTATCAATTTTTCCGCTGTATGCTTCCACAAGTTTTTCTATGATAGCTTTCAGTTCTTTTTTTGACAGGTCTTCTAAACAGTTGTCTTCTGGATTTCTTTTGACACTTCTTGCGATATTTTCAGCAACAGCGCTATCCAAATATCGGCATGCACTATAGTAATCGTGTACTATACGGTCATCTTTTTCAAGCCCCTTTTTCATTAGACCACCATACTCGATATAATCGTCTATGTCATTCGTATCCAATACTCTGCAATGCTCTGCAAATGGAACGTGCGTTGTATTGATTCTTACCACTCTGTCATATAATTCATTATCTTCAGCAAATTGAAAACCAAGAGAATCTGTACCGGTTAATACGATTGTTATTCCTTCTTTTGCAAAAACATCTGGTAATGCTGCTGAATTGGTTATAAAATCATTGGCTTTCGTAATTTCATCGAAACAAATTAACGTAACGCCTTTGTATTTCTCATCAATGATCACTTTTTTTACATCATCTAAAGTATCGTTATCTTCTACTTCATAAAATGCACATCTTCTATTATCACGGTGATTTTCCAGTACCTGCTCCATAATTGTTGTTTTGCCAGTTCTACGGAGACCATACAATACCAAAACTCTTCCATTCGATACATCCGGATTTATAACAAATTTTTCCACATCTGCTACTGCATCTCTGGCTTTTTTCCCATTTGTATTAATTTTATTAATATCTCTTATAATCATATTGCCACACCTCCTCACAGTAAAAAAGCTGTGTTTATCGCAATTTTTATAATTTCATGCATTTCCATTTTTTATCCCTTATTTGGATTGGTTATATTTATACAATTATAATATGAAAGTGAAAAAATAAAAAGATATTTTGTCACGAAAAAACAGAAATTTCCTATCAAACATAAAAAGGACCGGAGGTCTCAGAAAGTAATACAAGCGGACGTTTTCGTCTGCGGTATTCTTTTCTGAGCCTCCGGTCCAACACAACCTTATGGTTTATCCACCCGGGAATTCCTTATCTCATGGTGATGTATCCACGATAATTTGCAAGGTTGTTGCTTGGTGTATAATCAGCAACTGCTGCACTGCAAACATTGTGGTATGGTTTCAGGAACGGGAAAGCATCCTGCTGAGCCCATGACGGTTTCTCAAGTGCTTTCATGTCATCTACCATTACTTTGTACCATCCGGACTGATTCTCAAACCAGATTTCAAGTACCCAATCCATTGCGCATCCGTTGATGTCTTTCTTTACGGCACTTGCAAGTACACGTGTACACTCCGGAGCTGCCTGAAGGATCGGAACTACTTTTTCAAATAACCATTTCTCTCCCTCTGCTTTGTCTACACCTTCCGGGAAACCGATGGTCATATTGAAACGATAGTTTGCGCCATCTTCGATTGTACGTCCTTTTCCTTTCAGATCTTTCTCCCACCACATCGGAAGGAATGCAAAGATAAATGGATTTCCTTCTGCATTGTTGGATTTACGGGCTGCATTTCCTGCATCTCCGTCAGAATCGATCTGAGCGTCTGTATGAGCTGCTGCCGGGATCTGTCCCTGCCATACAAGTACGTCCATCGGGAATGTCTCAGCGATTGCTTTGATCTCAAGACGAGGATCAAGGTCGCTTACTAACCAGTGATGCTCTGTCAGCTGCATTCTTGCGTATCCGAAACGATCACCCTGTGGTGGAATCGGGAAGGACGGATAAAATGCATATTTGGTAACATACGGCTCAAACTGAGAGATGCTGTCCGGAATATGTACTTTATAAAGCCATCTCTGAAGTTTTGGTCTGTAGTCTTCGCTTACGCAGTCAACGTAGATAAGACTTCTCATTGGTTCGAATTTGAAATCTGCCATTTCTAAATACCCTCTTTTCTCTTATTTCTATAACTTATATCAGACGGGAACCATTTTTTGTCCCCGCCTGTTATAAACTTTATGGAATTTATTTCTGTTTGGATGGAGCTGGTGTCGGCTCGCATACTGCTGTATAATGCTCTTTACGTTTTTTGAACTCAGGATCTTTGTAAAGGTTCATCAGACGACCCTCATTCTCAAAGATATCCTGTCCATGTAAGAATTTACCGGAAAGAATGTCATGTGCATGATGCTCTGTAGCCGGATCATATTTGAATTTGAATGCTCCGTCAACGATCTCCAGTGTTCCCTCAAGACCACACAGCTCACATACACAGTGTGTTGTACCCGGATAAATGTAGAAATTGTTACCCTGGCAATGTGGGCAGGCGCCTTCTTTTCCTTTCCAGAGAGAAGTTTTCTCGGATCCTTCGATCTGCATATCTTCATCAATGATCTGCTGTGCAGCATCTGCAAGGTTACGTCCGATTTCTTTCATACGCTCAACTTTGTCATCCTGCATGATAACGTCTTTACACCAGGAGAAGAACTCGTTGTTTACTACTTTCCATCCCGGACTTAAAGCGAACATCGCATGATCTGTCTCACAACGAACTGCCCAGTCAGATCCACCGATTCCTACGAAAGAAATTGCTTTCTGACGGAAGTATCTTGGGTTCAGACCTTCTTTGCCTGCTTCTTTCAGTTTGCCATCCAGCATCATCATCATACCTGTATCATGTCCCGGTCCCATACGATCTGTGATGGAATGATATAAACCGGTTGCACCGGACTCAAAAATCGGATCTACGAAGAGAACTCCATCTGCCTCGACAACTTTCTCATAGAAAGCTTTGAAATCATCCTGACGGGAGCAGATCATTCCTTTGCCCATTACAAGGCCACGGGAACAGGCAACACAACCGGAGCAGTACTGGATATCCCAGTCAAGAAGGTGGATAAATTCAATCTCTGCACCTTTTTCTTTTGCTGCTTCCAGAGCCACACGACACATTGTGTCATTGTTACCGTTTTTTGTTCCAAGTGAAACACCTAAAATTTTCATACTTGTCCTCCTTTAATTTACCTGCATACATTTGATTTAGATATAATACGTTTTCCCATATTGTAAAAATACTTTTGCATTTCCTCACGAACCGAATGTCATATTTCTGTAGCATCATGCAACATTACTCTTATTGTCACTCTTATGATGAAACCAAACCTATGTATCAAAATCCTATCCTATTTCTATTTCATCTCCTGTTTTCGTGCACAGCAAATGTTTGTAACCGTTCTGGTTTTACCAGCTGACCAGTTACTCGTATTATATCACAATCTTGCTTTTCTTTGTGTATTTTTATTATAAATTTATCTTATTTTTTAGTCAAATGTACATTTTGCATCAAAAAGCCCCGGGAATTCTCCCGGGGCTCTTATAATGCGTATATTTTTTAACAAATTTTCATGAAAAATCAGCTGTATTCCATTTTTGTTATGCAAAAAGTGGATTACTGGCTTTTTGTACCTGTTTTAATACATAAGCTGACATATTTATCTCAGAATCACCGCACATCTTCGCGGAATGTTTATCTCAGGAAACCGTTGACAATCTGCTCTTCTGCCTCTTCCTCTGTCAGACCCAATGTCATAAGTTTGATGATCTGCTCACCGGCGATTTTTCCGATGGCTGCCTCATGGATCAGCGCTGCGTCCAGATCATTGGCCTCCAGCTGCGGAATCGCAAGGATCCGTGCTTTGTCCATAATAATGGCATCACACTCGGTATGACCGCTGCATGGTGCATTTCCGATGATCCTGGAATCAAATTTCTGATAAGAGGTATCCTTTGCCACGGAACGGGAAATGACATCTGCACTGGCTCCCTCACCATTCAGGCTGACGGAATATCCACTGACTGCATGCTGGTCACCATGTGTCATCAGACGCTCACGGACTACCAGCTTGGCACCTGCTGCCAGCTCTGCCTTCGTATCACGCTCTGTAGAATCTACGCCTTTGATCTGGACCATTTCCATCTCCATGTAGCTTCCTTCTTCCATATACACTTCCGTGCCCGGATTCAGGATACGTTTTCCTTTTCCGTCACCTGCACCGTAATGTTTTTCCACATATTTTACTTTTGCATTTTTCTCAATGAAGAAACGGTGGATACCATCATGCTCTGCATCCTGATCCCCACAGTTGTCGATACCACAGCCAGCTACAATGACCACGTCACTGCCTTCTCCGATATGGAAATCGTTATAAACCATCTCTTTCATGCCGCTCTGGCTCAATACAACCGGAATGTGTACACTCTCGTTTACGGTACCCGGTTTGATATAGATGTCGATACCGCTGACATCTGTCTTGGATACAATATCAATATTTGCTGTTGTATTTCTGGCTGCCATCTGACCGTTTGCACGGATGTTGTAAGCTCCCTCCGGAACTCCATGCAGATCAGCGACTTCCGCCAGAAGTCTTTTCTGAATCTCATCCATCATATCTATCTAATCCTCGTTCTTTCCTATATATTCATAGATTGGCTAAATTTCAACTAACACCATTCGTTATTCATTTTTGATCACTTCTTATTCCTAATACCATTAGGGTTTCTCTTTTCAACTAACAGTGTTAGTCCTTTATTCACAATATAGATTTTTACTTGTTAAATTTATCACACATATTCACTGCGGAAGAGGTACCCAGCAACTGCGGAAGTATCTCATCCTTCGGACCGTGATTGATGATCTGTCCTGCAGAGATCACTACGATCTCATCTGCAATATCAAGGATACGCTCCTGATGAGAAATGATCAGGATAGAACCGTCTTTTGTTTTTTCCTGCATGCGCTCAAATACCTGGATCAGGTTCTGGAAGCTCCACAGATCAATACCGGCTTCCGGCTCATCAAATACGGAAAGCTGTGTACCTCTTGCCAATACCGTAGCAATTTCGATACGTTTTAACTCACCGCCGGAAAGGCTCGCATTTACTTCACGGTTGATGTAATCCTTCGCACAGAGTCCTACTTCAGACAGATACTGACAGGCATCTGCTGCGCTCATTCTGCGTCCTGCTGCCATACGGATCAGATCCAGCACCTGAATTCCTTTGAATCGTACCGGCTGCTGAAAAGCAAAACTGATACCCATTTTTGCTCGTTCTGTAATACTTTTTTCTGTAATGTCCTCACCGTTAAATAAAATCTGACCGGAAGTTGGTTTCTCGATACCAACAATTAATTTTGCCAGGGTGGATTTTCCACCGCCGTTCGGTCCTGTAATGACTACAAACTTGTTGTCGTCAATTTTCAGATTAATTCCTCTGATAATCTCTTTTTGTGCTTTTTCGTCTGATACTTCAAAAGACACATTTTTCAATTCCAGCATCTTGTTTCTCTCTTTCTGTTTTTTTAATCATTCCATTCCGTCTTTTTCGGAATTTTTTATTCCCATATCGGATTTTGGTTTTATATCCTAGCGTTTTTCTTGGTTTTCCAGCAAACGCAAAGAGCAGTGAAAAGACTTTTGTCCTCTCACTGCTCATATTTTTTAATTTTCATACACTTTTCATGCATGTTGCCTGCTATTTTTTCTGCAGCATCATCATATCAATGCACGAACGAAAACAGCATATCTTAGTCCAGTGGTCTTCTCGGAATAATGACCGCTGCCAGAAGATAGATCAGTAATCCGCTTCCTGCTGCAAATGCAAGTACCACCCAGATCAGTCGGATGATCGTCGGATCAATACCAAGAAACTCTCCAAGACCGCCGCATACGCCACACAATACTTTATTGTCCTCTGATTTGTATAATTTTTTATTCATTCTTTATCCCTCTTCTGCTTTACCTTCATACAGAAAATTACTGTATGTCTCCTGCGCATTTCTGATATATTTTACTATATAAGTATTTTTTTCGCAAGAAGATTCTGTGCTTCTGACTTCACTTAGCCATCTGGTGAACTTACATTGTAAAGCGGACATTCGCAATCCGCTTTCGCTACTTGCTCATGAATACAGTCGATTTCTGCTTTTTACACATTACCATACAGCGTTTTTTATAAAAAGCAATTCCGTAACACAAAATCTCATTAATCCCCTGATCTTCTAATATTTCTGCATAATGAACCTCTGTGGTCTGAGCAAGTGCTTTCCTGCAGGCCTGCTCCAGATTTCCATCCTGAGCATACTTCAGTTCCAGAATCATTCCTTTCTCCGAATTTTCCGTCTCTACAACAATATCGCTGTATCCATCACCGCTTTCCCGATTCGATGAAACCGCCCATCGTTCTTTAATACCAAGAATTCCAAGCAGAATGCCATGGTAAAAGTTTTCTTTCATCTGCTTTTGTACAAATGTATCACGGATACTAATCGTTTTTTTCAGATACTGTTGTAGAATTTCTTCCACTGTTTCGGCATCACCTTGCTCCAGTGCATCACAAAAACTTTTCAGTGTTTTCCCATCTGCCTGTACATTTTTCCGAAAATATTCCATAATCTGTGTTGTAAAAATATTTCGAATTTCAAGATTCGGAATTGCAAGACAAAACCGGTTATTTTCCGGTTTTCCATGGTAAGTCAGGTAACCTGTCATAAACAGCACACTCCATATATTTTCAATATTGGCATACATATCCTGATAGGTCAGTTCCTGACAGATTTCTTTTTCTATCTCTTCTCCGGCAATCAGTGCCTCTATTTCCTGTCTCGTCATTCCACTGTCCGACTTTTCAATAAATCTGCGCACCACATCATTACTGCTTGTATTAATCCAGTAATTCTGTGGTTGTACCGATGGATCTGCCAGCAATTTCTGGCAATGGTTCAGCACATCCCACGGGCAATATACATCCACATTTCCAAAACGATATCCGTCATACCATTCTCGAATGCTCCCATATGACTGCTCCTGTCTATAATAGCACAGTAACTGTCTGACCTCATTATCCGTAAAGCCAAAATACTCATCAAATCCTACATCCGATATGGACAGAACCTGAAAATTATTCAGACCGGTAAAAATGCTTTCCCGGGAAATCCTCATACATCCGGTTAAAACCGCAAACTGAAGATTTCTGTTTGTTTTTAATGCCTGTTCCAGAAAATTCCGCATCGTAAAGATCATCTGATCATAATATCCGTTTTCATATGCCTTCGCCAGCGGCACATCATATTCATCGATTAAAATAATAACTTTTTTATCAAAATGCTTTGCCAGCAGCCTTGACAATTCTCTCAGACTGACATAAAATTCTGCCTCGTCCATGTCACGTTTTAATAATTCACGATAAGATTCTTTATCATTTTTTGTTAATCTTTCACTTTGTTCCAGATAATCAACCATAGCTGCACTCTCATTGATTCCCCGTACAGCAATTTTAAAAGCAGTTTCATAAGAAACCGCATTGATTCCTTTTAAACTCAGTGATATCACCGGATACTGTCCCATATATTTTTGACACAATTCTGGTTCTCCCATGATCTGAAGTCCTTCAAACAATTCTGGTTTTCCGTTCAGGGAAAAAAATTGTTCCAACATGCTCATATTCAATGATTTACCAAATCTGCGTGGTCTTGTAAACAATGTCACCTCTGCGCCATTTCGGATAATATCCCCAATCATACCTGTTTTATCCACATAGTAATAATCTTCCTGTCGGATTTTTTCAAAATCTTCAATTCCTATTGGCAATCTCTTCATCGCTGTCCACCTTATTTTTTCAATCTGAATTTACTGTTCTTCCATGCAGATCTATTGCAATTCTCCGGTTTCAAAAAATTCCGGCCTGTGAAAATCCGGTTCCGGCACATCTACCGGCGAATAACTTGCATAATGAATCTGTTCGGCATTACCGCCTTCACACACTTTGTAAAAATTACAGGCAATTTTTGTACCCGCAATTTGCAGAATCGGACCACCAATTTCTTCCAGAAGTTCTAACGGCAGAAAGAAACAGATTTTCCAGCAATTCTTTTCAATGACCGCCTGCGGCTGACAAATTCTGATCTGCTCTTCTGTGAAAAATGTCCGATCCGTACGCTCTGTCCCAGACTGTATCAATGTGGCTCCGTTTGCATTCATCTCCACATTGACATACAAAGGTGTCTCTTCTGACCAGAAACCAAGAAATGCCTCCATTCCACTGTCCTGGCTCACCGGATCATTCATTTTGAGATAGGTCCGGAGCGGATCTGCTTCTTCACAGGTCATTTCCACCAGAAATCCATGCTCTTTCCAACAGGCAATTTTTCCATATGTTTTTGGAATTGCTTTTGTCCCCCATAAAAGATGTGTGATTTCAAATGTTTCACACTGTGCAAATTGTTCTTTTTCGTCTATGATTTTTATATTCATTCTTTATCGTCCCCCGATCAATAATATTTTTCCTTCAACACATACCGGTCCCGAAGTTCTGCCAGCAATCCAAGTACAAATCCATGACAAAATCGCTCTTGCTGTCTCTTTCCCGATGGATGCCGTCCGCTATCAAAGCTGCTGAATGTAACCAGTGCCACATCATTCATATATACTCATCTCTTTCAGATTAGATATGTACAACTTTGTATTAATAAAAAAGAACCCCCTTTTCTCAGGATTCTTTTTTAGTTATTTCTAACACCTAATTACATTTACCATATTTTTTTCACACGTCAACACATAAATACTTATTCACATATCAGGATTGCTCCACTGCTACACTTTTATGCAATCCTCGAATGCCTCAGTCTCCACAAAACATCGATTTCACAGCATGTTTTCCACTTCGTTACATATTTTTTCAACTTCGTACTCCGGTGCATATTTTTCTGCAATATTGCAGATACTCTGAATTACGGAAAAATCCTCTTCCAACATGTCTGCAATATCTTCCACAGAAGTACCTTTTTGCATTTTTTTAACGCATTGTCTTATCAGAGTCGTTAATTCTCCACGCTTTGCACTCTGTGCGGCTTCTCTTTTTACCTGATCTAACTCTTCGTTTCTCTGATTCAGTTCTTCGTTCTTCTGATCCAGTTCTTCTTTTTTCTGATCCAGTTCTTCTTTTTTCTGATTCAGTTCTTCGTTTTTCTGATCCAGTTCTTCCTGCGTCAAATCCAACATTCCCTGCGCCTGATCCAACTCATTTTGCAGATCATCAATCATCAAACGTACTGTATTCTTATCCAACTGTCTCAATTCTTCTGAAAACATTGTCATCACGCCCTCCAGATTCCGGCAGATCACATAGATTTCCTGATACATTTCCTTAAAATCCGGATATTTTTCACATATTTCTATGATAATTTCCGGATCATCACTACTAAAAAAATTCAGCCATGCATCCAACCGAGTTTCAATTAACTTGTTGTTATTTCCACCTTTATTGTGCTGAATTTCCTGATAGATGTCAAGCGGAATGAAAATAAAATTCTGTAAAAGATTTAATTCTAATCCACTGTCAGATTTTTGTTTAAAACGATGTAGATAAACATTTGGAAATTCATGAAATTCTTTTGAACTTCTTTCAAATAAAACAATCGCATATACATCCTTAATATCATGATAATTCAAAATATTCTTTTTACTCTGACTACGAATTCTCTTATACTGACGCAGTAATAAATCAGCTACATAGCATGCAGCACGCTCTCCCGGAAATTTATATCCTATTTTCTGAATTTCAAAATCAGCCAGTCTTCCATCTTCCAGTTCTACCAACAAGTCCATAATGACAAGTGTCTGATCATCTGCGATATGTCCTCCCTCCAATGGAAGAACACTTTTAATTCTGACTTTTTGTTTCAATAAAACAGATAACAGATCATTCAAACGTTCCGGTGCCGCATCAGGATTTAAAACAGATTTACTCACAAAATCATACATTACATTAATTCCTTTGACTCCTGTGCAAAAGTCTAAAAATTCCTGCTGTCGCTCTTTTGTCCAGCTATTATAAATCAAGGTCAATCCTGTTCTTTGAGCAATTTCATGTTCCACCGCTTCCCTGCTTCGAATTAAATCCGGAAAATATTTCTGCAATTTTGTTTTCATAAACTTTTTCTCCTTGCTGCCTTCCTGTAAATTTTTACTATCGTCTGATTACTGGCCAACACGAAACGATTAATATAGTGCAAATTATATTCTACAGTAATATCACTGTCAATTGATGTATACCCGTTTTTTTGGCGTTGTGCATATTGACGAAAAATTTTCACAAGAAAAAAAGTCAGAGTTTTCCCGCTAAATTCAAGGGATGTAGACGATACATTTCTTTCAAAATAATCTTGCTCCGGATGTATTTTCTACATTTTGCACATATACAATAATATGAAAGCACGGAGCAATCCGTATAATCAAGATTTGGGTGTTTTGACACCCAAATCATATGATTACAGTTTTTAAAACTTTCAGGAAAGGAATCTGCTATCATGAATAATGAAAAATTAGAAAATCTCCTGAATCTGGCATTGAACGCCACACCGGAAGAACGCGAAAAATCTTTAGAACTGAATGTTGGATATGATACTGCTTCCCGCAGCTGGGAAGTGATTGTGAAAGCCTCCGGTGGCTTTGATATGCTTCCGGAGCTGTTTCCACAGATCACGATCCATCCGTTATTAAATGGATACGGAATTCTGACAGTACCTGCCGCTCTCCTGGATGCCTTATCAGAACGCCCGGAAATTGAATACATGGAAAAACCGAAACGGCTTTTTTTTGCTGTCAATAGCGGGCGATCGGCTTCCTGTATCACGCCACTTCAGACAACACCTGCTCCAGAACGAAACAATCTCTATGGTTCCGGTATCATCACTGCCATCATCGACTCCGGCATTGACTACGCCCACCCGGATTTCTGCAACACAGACGGCACCACCCGGATCCTTGAACTCTGGGATCAGAGTGTTGACCGCATTTTCACGCAAGCTGAAATCAACGAAGCCCTGCAGGCACCCTCGTCTCAGGAACGATACCAACTTGTCCCAAGCCGGGACTTATCTGGCCACGGCACACATGTAGCCGGAATTGCTGCCGGAAACGGACGTGCATCGAACGGCCAGTACCGCGGTGTTGCCCCGCTAAGTTCCCTTTTGATCGTAAAACTTGGCATTTCCGATCCGGATGGTTTTCCCCGCACTACGGAACTGATGCGTGCGGTAGATTATGTCCTACAAAAAGCGTTTTCATGGCAGATGCCCGTGGCCATTAACTTAAGTTTTGGCAATAATTACGGTTCCCATGACGGTGCAACCCTGCTGGAAACTTACCTTGATAATGTATCTTCTTACTGGAAGTCCTGCATTGTCACCGGCACCGGAAACGAAGGTGCTTCCCGGATTCACACTTCCGGATCATTTCTCACAAATAGTTCCCCCGTCACCATTCCATTTTCGGTCAGTGATTATGAATCCGGACTGAATATTCAGCTCTGGAAATCTTACGCGGATGAAATTGAAGTAACCCTGCGCCATCCGAACGGCACGATTGTCGGGCCATTTCAGGAACGGCTTGGCACCTATCGATTTAGCGCCGGAACGACCGAACTTCTGGTGTATTACGGAAAACCAAGTCCCTACAGCATCAGCCAGGAAATCTATCTGGATTTTATTTCCCAGGGAAGCTACATAGATGCTGGTATCTGGGAACTGACGCTTAATCCCCGCCGCATCACCGCCGGTTCCTATGACCTGTGGCTTCCGGGAGAATCCGTAATCGGCAGCGG
>ENA-OPVL01001707-OPVL01001707.1-human-gut-metagenome-genome-assembly--contig:-NODE-1707-length-12942-cov-1.787383_pt1 | contig 12942 bp, 9 predicted proteins | sample MGYA00241496_ERZ501984 | MGnify/ENA primary metagenome ERZ501984 (study PRJEB25962, sample SAMEA2042986) | human gut metagenome | biome: human gut; feature: human-associated habitat; material: faeces... | reverse complement strand
CCCTGTTCAAAGCAGACACGATTGAAGAACTCGCAAAACTCATCAAAGTACCGCCGGAAGTTATGGTCGCAACGATCAATGAATACAACGCCATGGTTGATTCGAAGAAAGATCCTCTCGGCCGCACTCCGATTATGCTGAGCCACAAGATCGTCAAGGCTCCCTTCTATGCGGGTCCGATTGGAATGTGCCGCCATCACACAATGGGGGGCGCCAAGATCAATACGAAGGCTCAAGTACTTGACCGCGACGGAAATGTGATTCCGGGTCTGTATGCAGCCGGGGAAGTCACAGGCGGTATCCACGGAAGCAACCGTATCGGCGGAAATGCTATTGCAGATATCTTCACATTCGGAAGAATTGCAGGTGAAGGAGCTGCTTCTGAACAATAAGCAATCAGGTTTTTAAGTTCTAGGCCGTCGGTTTAGTCCGGCGGCTTTTTTATTGGAAGACTTGAAGTCTTTGAGCACGGAAGTCAACAGCAATTAGAAAATTAATTTTCCGGATTAACTACGCTCCACTTATCAAATTTACGCTTCGGAATTGAGAAAACCAACACCATGCGTAACTGCTCTTGATCGGCATGCTGTAGTCCATAGCTGCGTTTCCGCATTTGTTTCAAACCTTCTTCCAGTTTTTCTTCTGAAGATTCCTCCTTTCTGGCAACCTTGAACTCAAATACAAAATGTCTGTTTTGAACCGTCACTTCCAAGTCGCTTCTGCCTTGACTGTTGTGGACTTCGATATGTGGAGAAAATCCGGCACCGGAAAGAAAAATTTGAATAAAGGCGCGAACAGTGGCCTCATCTCTTACCGGATAGTTTTGATAATCTATGGAAGTGAAAATGCGATTAAAGAGATGGACCACGCCTTCGGGATCTTCTTCGGCTAAGCGAAGGGCTACATTGTCTGCTCCGACCTGCTCCAGGGTCTGTCCTTGTAATAACCTTTCGCTGTAGAGCTGCGCCATTGCTGCAGCCACTTCAGCGTTAGGATAAGCAACAAAAGCGGTTAAGCCAACGACTCTTTTGAGCGTCAAATATCCAGCCTGTGTCAGAAGCCCAATGTCGGATAAGGTGTTGACATTAGCCGAACCGGTTAACAAATTCAACGCAATTGACTTTTCCTTCCCATATTCCTCCGGGTCCCGTAAGGTGTGAGACTTAAGATACTGAACTAGCGCAGCGGGCCTTCCGCCGCTTTCAAACCAATAATCAAGAAGGCCGACTTCCGGTTCCGAGAAGAATTTCAATAAAGACCAGGGAGCAAAAACCTTCTTCGTTGTTGTTCTCTCGAAACAAAAACCGTCATATTGCTTTGTAAGGGACCTTAGCAGCTCATCACGGGAGACACTCAGAACTGAAGCTGACTGGGTCAAATACCCATCAAAATAAGTTTCCACCTCTTCGTGCGTATAGCCTAGGAGCGTCCCGAATCTCGGGCTCAAAGAGACATCACTGAGATTGTTTAGTTCGGAAAAAATACTGGTTTTATTGAACTTCGTAATGCCTGTAATAAACAAAAACCGAAGAACCCGATCGTTTGCTTTCAGGATTCCATAAAACCTTGATAAATAATTCCTTACCCGTTCAAAAAACTCTTTATTATCAAGACACGCTGTTAACGGTGCATCATATTCATCGATTAACAGAACGAGTGAGGAACTAGAGAGCCCTGCAAGGAAGATTTCGATTTGATTGCTGAGAAACAGGCCGTTATCTTCTTTCTTAAAACCAATAAGACTGAATTGCGCTTCTAGATAATTATCAAAATATTGACAAAAATCCTCAAAAGTCCCTTCCGGTTTAACCCGAGAAAAGTCCAGCTTAATAACTTTATATGTGCTCTTATCCGTCCAAAGTTGCTCTATTTTGAGGCCTTGAAAATTTTTCAATCCGTCTCGAAATAAAGACTCAAAAGTAGATAGCAGGAGAGACTTACCAAAACGTCTTGGCCTGGCGAAAAAGAATTTCCCGGGAACCGACGCTAACTCGCAAATCATGTCGGTTTTATCCACATAAATTTGATCCCGATGCCGCAGATTTTCAAAATCCGAAGTACCTAAGGGAAGAAGTTTCAGCGCCTTTTCCATCGTCTATCCAAGCAAGGGAACTACTGGTGATTTTACCAAAGCAAAAAGAAGCCCGATGAGTCATTCGATTGGCCAGGCTTCTGCTCACATTTGGTTAGATTAATCAGAATGTTGCCCGCCGAGCGGGATAATCCTCCTAATTAATACTCGGCTGGGAGAGAGTCATGCCAAACAATAGATTAGATTTTGAAAGTATCGATCAAGTGGAAGTTTTCAAAGAAAACGGGGATGTCATCGGAACCGTTAAAGTCTCCGGCGTCCGCTCGATCGAAGCCGCAATTGAAAAAGCCCTTCAGCAGCTGCCTGAAGCGACAGATCCTGAGGCCTATGTTTTCAAGGTTTCCAACTTGTCGGACGGAACCGAACGCCGTTACCGCTTAAACGCACACGGCCACGTTAAATTGATTATCTAGCTCCAAACAGAAAATCCGGCCTTTAAACAGAACCGGATTTCGAACAGTGGGTCTCGACGCCCTTGCATCGAGACCGTTGCTAATTAGTAGGACATAATCTGTCCGTCGGTACGCTTCTCGGTTGCGCCGCAAAGCACGCCGTTTTCATCTCGAAGAATGACCTGGCCGCGACCCATATGGTACGGATCAGGCTGGACAATGATTTGATGTCCCATACGCTGAAGCTGGCGAATGATGTAGTTCGGTGTTTCTTGTTCCACCTCTACTTTCTTGCCGCCGACCCATTGCCAGCGCGGAGCATCCAACGCCTGCTGTGGATTCAGGTGCCAGTCAATCATATTCATGACAACCTGAACGTGCGCCTGCGGTTGCATCCATCCGCCCATAATGCCGAACGGTCCTAACGGTTTCCCATCCTGGGTCAGAAATCCCGGAATGATAGTGTGGTACGGACGTTTGCCGCCGGCCAGTGCATTGGCGTGGTTTTCATCAAACTTGAAATTCTCTGCACGGTCATTCAAAGAAATACCAGTGCCGGGAACGACAATGCCGGATCCGAACCCGCGGAAATTGGACTGAATGAAGCTGACCATATTGCCTTCACCGTCTGCACAGCAGAAGTAAACGGTGGACGGGCATCCTGGTTCACCCGGTTCCGGCATGATGGCCTGATCGTTAATCAAAGCGCGGCGTTTGGCAGCGTATTTTTCGCTGAGGAGCTGATCGACGGAAACTTTCATGTAGGAAGGCTCTGCAACGTATTGAGCCGTATCCACCATGGCGAGTTTCATGGCCTCGATCTGCTTGTGCATTGTGTCGACGCAATCCCTTTCACCAAGCTTCATATCTTTGAGAATCTGCAGAGCCATCAGCACAGTAATACCGTGCCCGTTAGGCGGCAGCTCCCAAACATCCACACCGTGGTAGTTCACGCTAATCGGATCTACCCATTCGGGTTTAAATGCAGCTAAGTCTTCCTTGGTTAAGAAGCCGTTGTGCTTCTTGAAAAAGGCATCAATCTTTTCAGCAATGGCACCGCGATAGAAAGATTCGCCCTTGGTAGCAGCGATTTCTTTCAATGTCTTAGCCATATCCGGGCAGCGGAACATCTCGCCGGGTTTGAGCCAAGTGTTGTTGGGAGCGAATGTATCGAACCAGCCCTGGAATTCCGGACGATCACGATATTTGGAATAGTTTTCGAAAGCTTCCTGCCAGAGACGGGAAATATTCGGGGTCACCGGATAGCCTTCTTCGGCGTAGCGCTTGCCAAGAGCCATTACTTCTTCCAAAGGAAGTTTGCCGAATCGTTCATGAAGCGTCATCCAGCCGGCAACCGCACCCGGAACATCAATAGGTTCGACACCGTAGGAAGGGATCTTTTCGAATCCTCTGTCTTTTAAGGCAGCAACAGAAAGAGACTTAGGAGCCGGGCCTGAGGCGTTCAGGCCGTACATTTTCCCTTCATACCAAAGGATCACGAAGCAGTCGGCGCCTAAACCGTTGCCGGTCGGTTCAACCACCGGCATAGCGCTGGCCATTGCGACAGCCGCGTCAACTGCATTGCCGCCCTTCAAAAGTGTCTGAAGTCCGGCGGAAGCTGCATGCGGGTTGCCTGCGTTGCACATGCCGTTGCGGGCATAAACCACGTTACGTTTGGACGGATAGGGATAATTTTGAGGATCAAATTTAATCATGTTTTATTTCCTAACCTTGAAATCGGGATTAGATGAACTTCACGAAGATACCGGCAACGATCACGGAGAACGTTGTCACGGTCACGAAGCCTGCAACGAGGTACTTCGCCATTAAGCGTTCATGAATAATCTTCTTTTCTTCCTCGGTTTCGGCAACGGCGTTAATGATTTCATTAACGACCAAGTAAGTAGCCGGGAAACCGATTAACTGGCAGGCAGCGACGCCGACGGCAACGTTCTTGGAACCGATGATCTTCCACAAGGGAAGGTATTTGAAGAAAACGATGATGCAGAAGATCGAAATCGCGAAGATCACGCAGATCGAGTAAGACAGGGTCAGGAGATTTTCCGGCTTAATTGAGGCAAGCGACGGAATGATGGCGCAGAAAACAGCGCAGTTCAGTAAGCCGCCGGCATTGGCATGCTTCAGAATATTGCGAGGCAGATAACCGGTACTTCCGACAGCTGCTCCCAAAATCAAAGCCCAAATTGTTGCGGAAAGGCCTGTCCATTTGCCAATCACAAAGGCGATCCAGGAGAAAAGCGCTGTAATGGCTAAACAAGTGAACTGGCCGTAATACTTCTTGTGCCCCTCAAAGAATGTAGGACCCGCTGCCGGTTCTTTTTTAGGCGCATAAGTATCTTGAGGTACGACACCGGTTTTGCGGTATTCATCGATTAAGAAACGAGCTTCTTTCAGACCGAAGTAGCTGGCTAACGGAGTACCGATGAACTTCTGCACTGCGAAAACAATCGTACCTAATGCAGCTGCCAGGGCAAAGCCATGTTCCATAGCTCCGCTGGTCATGATCTGAGTGGCTACGATACCGCCGGTCACGATAGGTACGCTGACCATGGTGTTTTCGTATCCGATGAACGGCATCATCAAAAATGCGCCGAGCATAATGACGCCCATCGCCAAGAGAGCGGTAACCACTGTACGCCATTCTGCGATCAGTTCGCGCATATTGATTGTCGTACCCATGGAGAAGACGAGCAAAATCACAGACCATTTAGCAATTTGGTCCAAGCCTGCCTTCTTAATAACGTCGGGAGGAATCCAGCCGGCCATAAAGGCGATTAAGAAGAGCATTAAGCTCACGAACACTGCAGAGACCTTGGCTTTGGTCACCACGCCAAGGAAGTCTCCTATTCCGAAGAATAAAAGGCAGATAAAAAGATACCAATACATCGAAGTAAACATTGTTCTGGTGCGCTCTTAGGCGCCCTCCTGTATTTGAGATTTGTAGGTTTGTTTTAATTTCCTCACAAGCAAAAGCTTATAAAGGAGGAAAAACTTCTTGGGTGAGCCGACTACGATCCAATGCAAAGGCTCGTCCCCATCAGGCTCAGGGCAACAAAGTTTTTCTTCGATTTTGATTTTATCTTTTGAGAATCGAAGAATTTCTTTTTCGTAACAACAAGTGAATGAGTATTTTCGATTAGTTTTAGTCGAAAAATCGGTCTGCTTTCGAGCCTTCTGCTCCTTTACCGAGCCTCTTCTGAAAAAACTTTCTTGGGACAAACTTCGCAAAAAAACTGCACCGCCCCAGTATTTAGGACGAAATATTCATGATGCAGTACTTAGTCCTTAATCCTAATGCTCTTCGGCTCTTGACTATCGGCCCCTACCTTCCGAGAATGTCGATTTATTTGATTGGCTAAATTAGCTGGAAATGAAAAACACGATAGATCTTGAAAGCATTCGTCAGGAGCTTCAACAGTACGAATCTCGTTTGATCTCCTTCCGCAAAACCGTCCACGAAAATCCGGAAGTCGGTTTCAACACACAAGACACTCTTGCCCGCATCAAATCCACTCTTGAAGAGTTCGGCATTCCTGGTTTAGATACCGAAACTTCCCCGGGAAGCGGATTTCTCTTAATCGAGGGAAACAGACCCGGTGCAACCGTTGCGCTGAGAGCCGATATCGACGCCCTACCGATTGAAGAAAAATCCGGGTGTGCTTGGGCTTCCCAAAACGGCAGCGCCCACTCTTGCGGGCACGATGGCCATCAAACTTGGCTGATTGCTGCAATCATCTATTTAGCCAAGTATCGTGACTTCCCCGGCCGCATTCTCTGCGTCTTCCAGGCCGACGAAGAAAATGTCGCCGGTGCACAAAGCGTCATCGACTCTGATATCTTCCAAAAATACGACGTTAAAGAGATTTACGGCGCACACAACGAACCCTCCCTTGATGTCGGAACGATTGCTTTTAAAGCTGGTCCGACCATGGCGGCCTGCGACCTGTTTTCTATCCGCGTCGTCGGAGTAGGGACACACGGCGCACGTCCGAATTTTGGCAAGGACCCGCTGCCGGTAGCCACAGAAATTTATAACGCTCTTCAGCACTTGGTTTCGCGCACATTGGATCCGCTTAAATCCGCCGTTGTTTCTGTCTGCAGTTTCAATACCGAGGGATCACGCGCTTACAACATCATTTCTGACTCCGTCAAAATGATCGGCACGGTTCGAACCTTTGACGAGTCTATTCGAGACACAATTGAGGAAGAGCTGACACGGCGCTCTCAAGGCATCGCCGCGGCCTACGGCATCAAAGCAGAAACTGTCTATGAACGCCGTGTTTCCGCTGTCAATAACGACCCCGAGCTTACAAAAGAGGCAAAGGAAGCCGCAGACCGCTGTTTCGGTACTGAAAATGTCATTGAACTTGCCGAGCCTTATATGATTAGTGAGGACTTCAGTTCTTACCAAAAAGTTCTGCCCGGCTGCTTCTTCTTTATTGGGGTAAAAGACGCTGAGCACAAAGAGGCTCTGCATAGCCCTTACTTTGATTTCAATGACAAAGTACTGATTCCTGCAGGTGCTTTCTTTAGCTACTTAGCGTTAGAAAGACTGAACAAATTAAGCGAATAAGACGCTAACGCTTCGACATCCGAACTATCCGATCCAATCCGCTTGAAAACGCCCCGGGGTTCTCAGAAAAACCCGGGGCGCAATCGTTAAGTTCCTGACCTAATTAGTTAAGCGGAACGATCACAAGTCTCGGACCGGTTTCTTTCGGACTTGCATATCCGAAATTCTTCGCGGCCCATTCGAATCCGGCAACGACAGCTTCAGGATATTTCTTCCTAAGTTCATCAATCGGACCAAATTGGAGTGCACCGTGTGTGCAAGCCTATACACAGGCAGGATGTTTGCCCTGTGCCAACAGCTGGATGCAGCCGTCGCACTTGAAGACCTTTTTGCTCTTCTCATCGAAAACCGGAGCCTCAAACGGACAGGCAGCAATACAAGCCTGACATCCGATGCACTTGGAATGGTCCTGGACGATTAATCCATCCGGCTCAATGGTGTAAGCCTTTACGGGACAGACAGCAAAGCACGCCGGTTTTTCGCAATGATTACAGGATTGCGAGAACCAGACCATTTGATCCGGAGTCTCTTTGACCCGACGAAGCCAAATACCGTCAGGAGTATTGTGTTGTTCCTTGCATGCAACTGCACAAGCTCTGCAACCGTTACAACGGCGTGCATCAAATAAAAATCCCATTTTCTTCATGATCAGGCCTTTCTAACGTTGACAAGTGTTGAGCAAATTGAAGTTCCTGTGCCAAGAATCTGCACGGTGTCGTTGGTCAGTACAGAGGAAGAGTTGAAGCCGAACTGGCCCATCCACCATCCGTTTTCCAAGCACACAACACCGGGACGAATATTGTCATTCACCACAGCAATCGTCGGATGTTCTCCTCGGTCATTGAATACGACAACCTTGTCTCCTTGTTTAATGCCTCGAGCTTCCGCATCTTTTGTATGCATGAGTACCGTCGGTTCATCCTCAAAGAGCTGGTTGATCCATTCATTGTCTTGGAAACTTGTGTGAATGTTTCTGATGACTTTGCGCTGGATAGCTTGAAGCGGATATTTCTGCGCTAATTCAGGATTGCCTTTCGGGCTTTCATCTACCTGCAGATAGGTCACGACAGGCAGGAAACCTTTAGCAGCCCAAGGTTCGCAGTAGAAGTTTGCCTTTCCGTTAGGTGTCTTGAAAATTCCGTCTTTGAACGGAATCCAAGGACCTTTAACCGGGCAAACAGGACCTTTTTAATCTGTTCATACGTAATGCCGGACGGTTTCAGCACATTTTTGATCATTTGCTCAACCGGAATATTGAACGCTTCACCGAAGCCCATGCGCTTAGCCAGTTGTCCCATGATCCAATAATCAGGTTTGGCCTCGCCTTGCGGTTCAACTGCCTTTTCGATCAACTGGATGTAGTGGTTTCTTGCTCCAGCCATCACAGAGTCATATTCAAAGCCCGTTGTTGCGGGCAAGAGGATATCAGCGTAACGAGCAGTAGGAGTCATCACGCTTTCAGCGACCACGAAGAACGGTACGCTCTTCACTGCCTCGATAACCTTATTTGCATTCGGCCACTGTCCGACAATTCCGCATGTCTGTGTGTACCAGAAATTGATCTTGTTCGGTTTGCCTGCCAGAACGTATTCGCCCAGTTTCGCGGTCGGAATAGGAGCAACTTTCTTGGGCTTATTCGGAGGCGGCGGGAAAGCACTGCCGAATTTAGCCATTTGAGTCACGCCGCCGGCGTCACATATGCCAGTTCCTGCCTTGCCGATATTGCCGGTAAGAAGTGCTAAATAATACTGAGCGCCGACAGCCTGAGTACCGTATTGCGTCCGCTGGAAAGAGCCCATGTTGTTGACAATCATTGACGGTTTATTCGTCGAGTAATCCTTGACCAGCTCGACGACCGTCGCCGCCGGAACACCTGTCGTATCCGCGACTGCTTCCGGTGTCCACGGCTCAGCCTGTTCCAAGACCATAGACAGGACGGTTCTGTAGGGAGATCCGGCTTTAACCTCCAATGCAGGATCAATGTTCTTGGCATCATGACGGACGAGTTTTTGAGATTTTTCGTCAAAGACCAAATAAGAGTTCGGATCCTTGGCATCTTCTCTCATCAGTTTCCCGTCTTTATCGACAAGGTAGACAGCACCGGTATGCTGTTTCAGGAAGGGTTTGTCTAACTTCCCGTTCGCGGCGATCCAGCGAATCATTCCGAGCCCAAGGGCAGTATCCGTACCCGGGATGATGGAAACCCATTTGTCTGCTCTAACTGCGGTCTCGCTCTTGCGAGGATCAATAACGACGATCTTTGCTCCTCTTTCCTTTGCCTTGAGATAAAGGTGCCAATATGCCTGCATCGTTACCAAAGGATTGTTGCCCCAGCAAAGAATATATTTAGCTTGATCAATTGTGTCTCGCGTATCTACGTAGCGCATTCCGACGATCGGCATCATAGCTGCGGTCACGGCAGAGCAGCACAAAGACCCCAGAGTGCGGGTTGTTCCGCCGAGATAATTACCGAATGCAACTTGGGCCGGGTTGTGAAGATTGTCCATATTTCCGGAAGCGCTGGTAAACAGCAGAGATTGGCTCCCGTCTTTAGCAATCGCTTCCTTAATTTTTCCGGCGATTGTATCGAGTGCCTCATCCCATGTGATTGCAACAAATTTTCCTTCGCCTCTTTCGCCAACACGTTTCATCGGGTGAAGAACGCGATTCTCAGCGTAAAGCCATTTAATACGGGACAAACCTCTGGCGCAGGGTTTGCCGTCGAAAGCGTTCGCATTGCTGATTTTTACGACTTTGCCGTCTTTTACAAAGGCTTTGAGGTTGCAGTGCAAACATTCCATCGAGCATGTTGCCTGGAAAGTTTTAAGACCTGCGTCGGGATCTTTAGCTTTTAAAGCCTGAGCCATCGCTGGGCATCCTGCGGAAGCAGAGGTCAGACCAGCCAAAGCCAAAAAATCACGGCGGCTAATTTGGGGACTTGCCATAGTTTTCTCCTGAATTTGAAGATTGCAGTTGGGGCTGCATTTGTCCAGTCTAGAAACTGACAAATACCCGGTAAATTAGGGAATGCGGCCCTTATTTACTCAAACAGGAAAAAGCTTTTATCCAAAAAAGAACTAAACAAGAATCTCTTCCGTTCTCGCTTCCGTCGGAGTTAGTCCGTATTCTTCTTTGAATGCCCTAGAGAAATGAGAAAGGCAAGCGAAGCCGGTCATGGAACTTATCTCTCTGATACTCAGTTCTCGGCAGTGTCCTTCTCGGAGCATGACGTTTGCTCTCTGGAGTCTGTGCTGCATCAAGGCTTTCAGAGCAGTCGTTCCTGCATGTTTGTAAGCCTCCGACAAATACCTCACAGATACCCCGAGCTCTTGTGCGATATCCGTTAGCCTAAGGTTCTTTTCTTTAAATCTCACCTCAATTATTCGGTCAGCCCTCTGCTTCAATACCTCCAAGGGATGAGTCAGTTGTACCTGAGTTAATAGCCTTTGTTCGTTGAATACCGGCCTAAGGAAAGAAAATATTCCGTCTATGACCAATTCATGCTCTTCTAAAGGCAGCGTATGAAGAAACTTAAATGTCGTATTAAGTATCGAAGCAAATAGCTTGTGTGAAGGGTTCTTCTTCGTAAATACTTGTTCTTCAAACTGGGAATTCCAATACGTTGTGTGAGTCAGCAAATAGTCCTCATTCACAAGCGCAAGGAGAATATCTAGTTTGTGAAGGGCCCTGATGGTCAGGGAGTTGTTGGAATCACAAAAAATAAAAGCGTCCGGAGTTAGCTCAGCACTTTCTGTTAAACCCGGAAGATCAAGTTCACATTTACCGGAAAAATTAAAGATAAAAAATTGAGACTTCTGTCGTAATTCAAAAGGCTTTGATTGCAATGAAAGCTGACATGCGTCGGAGGTGATCCTTAGAAATAGTCCTAATGATGTCCTCTCTTGAGTGACTTTAAAATTAAACGCCTTTGCCTTGAAAGGATAGCAATTTTGTAAATTGAAGAAGAAAAACTGATTACTCAGCCTCTCCAGAAAATTCGTAAAACCATCCCTCTTGGTAGTTGCCTTAGTGGAGTCCCAATTGTCTTGGTAAAGTCGGCGGTTGGATTCTTCGTACATTTGTCTATAAGAGAACTTCCAGTTTATTTATAACAGCATTTTTATCCTTCTTAAATTAGCAGATACAACTTTAACTTGACCAAAACAAAATAGAGTTTTCTTAGCCGTAACCAAACACAACTTTGTATGTTTTGACGATAGCTAAGCCATAGTTGAGCCAGAAAAACAGCTTTGCGCCACTGATAACGACTGAAGAACGCAGTGTAATTCAGCCTCGCTTGTCGGGTTACTTATGGGTCATGATTTCAAGAACCTGTCGATCCGTCTCGACCATCGCTTCCTTACCGATTAAGGTGAGATTGTGAATTGTCTGATCCACATCCTCGCTGACAATTCCTTCAATACTGGACACACACCGGCCGTTCATGGCCAGCATCGCAGACATCAAAGCTGTCGAAACGCCTGAAGAGATTTTCATGGAGCAAGCCGGCTTAGCTCCGTCACAGAGCATTCCCGACAAGTTAGCCACCATATTTTTAACCGCAGCACAGGCATCTTCATATCCGCCTCCCATCAGCCAAGTAATAGCAGTCGATGCACCGGTAGACGCAACAACACAGCCGCAAAGAGCCGAAAGACGTCCTAGACTTTGCTTGATATAGACACTCGTTAAGTGGCTTAGAGTCAGCGCACGAAGCATTTGCTCTTCGCTTGCGTTCATATCTTTAGCAAAAACAACTACCGGCAAAGTAGCAGTAATCCCTTGATTGCCGCTGCCGGAATTAGACATCACCGGAACCGTGGCACCGCCCATGCGGACATCACAAGCAGCCGAAGTAAATTCAACCATGTGTGCCAGAGTGGAGTCGCCCATGTACTTCACTCCGTTATTCCGGATCATGGCTCCGAGAGAGTGGCCGTAATCACCTTTTAACGCGAATTCTGCGGCCTCTTCGTTAAGTCTCTGAGCTTCTTTCATGAATCGGATTTCTTCTAACGGAGCCGTCGTCGCAAAATCAAAAACCATTCTGAAATTCAGCTGCACGTCATCTGCGTCTTGGGCATCACCGTTTCCGGCACCCTCTTCCTCAGCAAAAATCGTCCTACTGTCTTTTTCCAAGAGGACAAAGAGCGTGTGTTCTCGCGAAATAACGGCGCGAGCCGAATGTCCTTGAGATCGGACCTCAACATCAACATGAAGGTTAGAAGGAGAGTCCGGCAAGTGTTTGATGTTGATAGGAACAGACTCGATAAAAGCTTTTCCTCGTTCGACCGCTTCGGGAGAGACTTCTTTGAGGACCTCGAGACCGTATTCGGATTTTCCGATGAGACTTCCGAGAGCGATTGCAATCGGCAATCCGATCATTCCAGTTCCTGGAATGCCTACCCCCATAGCATTCTTAATAATATTTCCGCTAAGACCAAGATTGATTTCTTCGGGCTGCATACCTAAGAGCTCGGTTGCTTTAGCAACTGCCAAAGAGACCGCGATGGGTTCGGTGCAGCCTAGTGCAGGCACAACCTCCCGACGAATTAAGGAAATAATCTTCTCTCTTGTTGCCTTATCGATCATGCTCGCCTCTTAATCGGGTGAATAATTATGATCGACACTCTAGCGGTTTTTGACTAAAAACTAAATCCCCTCTTGGCGGAAATCCTGAGACTTAGGTTTCGGGAACCGCTGCCCAACGAACAAATCTTCTTTCGCGTAGCGAAAAAACAAGAGCAACCCTTTCCAATTTTCCAACCGCATCCTGCTCCTCATATCGGCGTGATGTAAGTTGGTTGATTGCTTCTTGTAATGCAGCATCTGCGCTTTTTTCCTCGTGAGCCGTTTTTAGCTCG
>ENA-OPVL01001683-OPVL01001683.1-human-gut-metagenome-genome-assembly--contig:-NODE-1683-length-13037-cov-2.017101_pt1 | contig 13037 bp, 7 predicted proteins | sample MGYA00241496_ERZ501984 | MGnify/ENA primary metagenome ERZ501984 (study PRJEB25962, sample SAMEA2042986) | human gut metagenome | biome: human gut; feature: human-associated habitat; material: faeces... | reverse complement strand
AACTCCTTGTTTCCATCGACCATGTAACGTCCCAGTACCGCATCCGCATTCCACGAGCTGAACTTGGTCATTTTAGCCATCGGGCCTCCTTCGTTACCCCGATACCAAGTATGGATAATCTGATTCAAGTATTCCGGATTACGCAACCAGCGGCTCTCATAAATATGATGACCGATGGCACAAGCTATCAGATTGTATTTATCGGCATACGAACGGTTTACCAGAAATTCGGTCATGCCATAGCCCACCGGAGTTTCCTTGATGTGCTTGCGCAGCGTCCACCAACGATAATAATACATTTCCTCAAAGTTCTTTTGAGAGCACTCGAAAAGAGGAATGTTTTCTTCCATCCATTGAGATGCACGGGCATTGGGAATAGCCTGGGCTATATTCTCATCCTCCATGCTGTTGAAATAATCCACATAGGGCTTGAAATCCTTATATTTCAAGAAGGCTGCACCGGCATCCTTATCAGCAGAAGCCGTCTTGAAATGGGCTATACGATAGGTGCACAAAGGTTCTTGCTCACCTGCATTCGGCAGAATACCATACCAGTCTGCCGGGGTATCCACCGTAGGATAAGTCCGTTGCGCTCCGGTGCGGAACATCACTCTCTCGATGGCCGGAACGGGAGCAAAGAACATACGTTGCCCCACTTTCTTTCCATCCACATAGACAATTACCATGCGGTTGGCAACAGAAAGCTCCACTTCTACCTTATACGTCTTGCCCGGTTCATACTTCAACAAATTACCAAACCGCGCACCTCCTTTGGCACGGAAAAGTCCATCGGGAGTCAGTTCCAGACGGGAACAGGCAATGCCGTTTTCATCCAGAAATTCTATCTGCAAAAGTCCTTTATCGTTCTGTTCCGCCATCAGTTCAAAAGATACTTTCAGTTCTTTTGTAGCAGGTATCTTACGCTCCACACGGGCATAATCGAATAAGTCCTTGTCTTGCAGCACCAGCCATTTTCCATCCAGTGATACGGGAGCCCACTGCAAGGAATACAAATTCCAGTCGGTCAGTTCGCTCAAATCTTTGTAGCCGGCAAAATCGTCATCAGCATGCTCGCTGGCGTGTGCGCGGACAGGCACAGGAATATGAGACACCCACATATCCTCTTTATTCATACTGTAAGTCACCCATAAATCACCATCGGGAGGAGTCCCGTTACCTTCCTGAATACCCCGTACATACTGAGGACCGAATGATTTATAATTACCTCCGTAACGCATCGGTGTAATCTCGCCGTGCACCAGATTCAAGGTCGTATATTCCAGCCCGTCCTTACTGAGCGAGATAGCCAGCGGCCAGCGAAACTCGGAAGGATTATACACCGTGGCGTATGTACCGTCACTCAAACGCTGCCCCCAAATCTTCGCATTACTGTTTACAAAACCTTTCGCACGTTCCACCGGTTGCGCCCATGTGTTCCCGCCATCCTCGCTGATGGAAGTCAGGGCATGTTTCCACAGGCTTACCAAACGGCCGTCGGGCAAGGTATAGTCACAATACGCTTTGTATTCTTTGTGTAAAGGAATCAACGGGTCATTACGGTCGGCTTCCTCCACCCACTGCATACGGTAGCGGGGATTATCCAGAATCTCCTGACAGGCTTTTACAAACTCCTTGTCTTTACTCCGTTTAAAATAAGGATAAGAGGTATTCTTTTCATTGAACGCATGGTTATAATAAATGAAATAAATGGGGCCGAAGGAACCGTCCTTTTTAATTTCGCGAACCACACGGCCTATTCCGTTCCCGTCATTCGGGTCATCTTTCTTGTCCAGCGCCACGCCATAGTTTCCCATGGCTATCAGTCGGCCGCTCTTTGACACATAAAAGCCTACACGCTGATGCATGATGGCATCCAGATCTTTCGCCTTGTCTGTGCGTCCGGGCTTGGTATAGCCATCGGGAACCCGGTAGATAGGGAAAAGGGTCACCGGGTTTGTCCAGTGATAACCGTCTTTCGAGGTCATCAGGAAAGTTTGTGAGGGAGGAATATGCTCGTCCGAAGGATCGGAAAGATAATGCATATAGAATTGTCCGTTCCAATAAGCCAACATGGACTGATGATTGTATGTCCATCCATTGCCGTTATCGGGTGCAGGATGTTCCCGGTTGGCACGCATCACCTGAATATTGTGTACCCCTACCACGGGTGACAATTGCCCGTCATGACAGGTAGGGTTAGACAGCTCCGTGCCTGTATAGTGTACTCTATCTTGCGCCGATACCGAAAGTGCCAGCGAACAGGCTGCTGCAAAGGTAAAAAGTTGTTTCAGTTCCATTTATTTACTTCTATGTTGTTTTTCCATTTATTAAAATGAGGTTTCTCTTCAGCTTGATTGACCTGCAAACAAGCAAAGCTCTACAAAACTACGAATTTCTTCGTTTCCCGATAAAAGCTCCGGGCTTTAAAAAAAGACGAAAGCACAAAGCAAATGTACTCTATAAAATAATGCTATTTATAAAAAGCGTCTTTTTGTTAATGAATTTGCATAAAAGAAGCTTTTTTACTATCTTAGCAGCATGAAGTTAACAGTTTGATAACTTTTCTACGAGAAATATGTTATTTATAGTATTCACTTTCTTAACAACCGTTTGCTTATGAAACAAAAGAATAAGATGTTATCCACCCATGGCATTAAAACACTATTCGAAACCCGATTAACCCAACTCACTTCATTAGCTTCAGAAAGCCAGGATGAAACAGCTTTCAAGAATAAGCTGAACGATTATCTATTATCCGGTCCTATTTACAATCCTACTGCCGCAAGGCAAATTAAAAGACTGATAGATAACGATGGAAAAACCATTTACGAAGCCTCTACAGAACAGGAGATTAAAATAGAAACCATCTCACTGCTTTGGAAGTTTTTAACGAATCGTATCATCAATGAAGAGATTTCCGTTGATTTATGGATTGACCTGTATCACCAGTTCGACCGGCTTTATCACGAAGAAGAGGAGCTACCTGATGAAAAACAAGTGCAACAGTGGATGAAACGCTGGCCCAGCGGACTGAATGAGGATGTCCGGGCTATCCGCCGACAAAACAAAGAACGTATCATCTCCCTTCTTATCCAGAAAATAGAAAACAGACACGCACCCTCCAGCCGCTACCTTTTTCCCGAAGGAAGCACGGAAGAGGACAAACGCCGGCTGGTCTGCCAATGGTGGAACGAAGCCCGTTTTCATCTGGCAATGGCCGTAAAAAGCCCTACCGAACTGAACCGGATGCTAGGCAACTCCCTGTCCGAAGAAACCTTGCAGATTTATCACAAAGCACGCAAGAAAGGAATGCCTGTCTTCATCACCCCTTATTATTTGTCATTATTGAATCCTACCGAAAAAGGATATGATGACGAAGCCATACGCAGCTATATCTTGTACTCTTCCCAATTGGTAGAAACTTACGGTAACATCCACGCATGGGAAAAAGAAGATGCAGTAGAGGACGGAAAGCCCAACGCTGCCGGATGGCTGCTGCCGGACGGACACAACATTCACCGCCGTTATCCCGATGTGGCCATTCTTATCCCCGACTCGATGGGACGTGCCTGCGGCGGCCTATGTGCATCCTGCCAGCGCATGTACGACTTTCAAAGTGAACGTCTGAGCTTCAACTTCGAGGAATTGAAGCCGAAAGAGAGCTGGGACAAGAGGTTGAGAAAACTGATGGAATATTTCGAGAACGACACTCAGCTCAGGGATATCCTGATTACGGGAGGCGATGCATTGATGAGCCAGAACAAGACCTTGCGCAATATACTGGAAGCCGTCTACAAAATGGCTGTCCGCAAACGGAACGCAAACCTGCAACGCGCCGAAGGAGAGAAATATGCGGAACTGCAACGAGTACGCTTGGGCAGCCGGCTCCCGGTATATCTGCCCATGCGAATCAATGACGAGCTATTGGATATCTTACGCGAGTTCAAAGAAAAGGCATCTGCCGTAGGAGTCAGCCAATTTCTGATTCAAACGCATTTCCAGACTCCGCTGGAAGTAACACCCGAAGCGCGTGAAGCTATCCGCAAGATACTGGCAGCCGGGTGGACTATCACCAACCAGTTAGTATATAATGTGGCGGCTTCCCGTCGCGGACACACCGCCAAGCTGCGCAAAGTATTGAATGGGCTGGGTGTACTATGCTATTACACCTTCTCGGTAAAAGGATTTGAGGAGAATTATGCCGTATTTGCACCTAACAGCCGCTCCTTGCAGGAGAAAGAAGAGGAAAAGGTATGGGGAAAACTCTCCGCAGAGCAAGAAAAGGAGTTTTTGAACCTGTTGAGAAACAGTAAAGACCGTGCGGCAGCCGTACAGCGTTTCTGCACCTTCCATCAGATTCCTTTCGTAGCAACAGACCGCAACGTACTGAACCTGCCGGGTATAGGCAAGAGCATGACTTTCGTAACTATCGGTATGACAAAAGAGGGAAAACGGATACTGGAATTTGACCATGACCCAACCCGCCAGCATAGTCCGATTATTCATCAGATGGAAAAAATATACATCAAGGAAAACAAGTCTATCTGGCAATATATGCTGCAATTGCAGGAAATGGGCGAGAAGAAAGAAGAATATGCCAGTCTGTGGAAATATATGGAAGGAGAAACAGAACACCGCTTCCCCTTATATAATTATCCCGATCCGGGATTCCGGATTACAGAAAAGTATAGTCACTTGTCAGTAGTTGGTAATAAATCAATCTGCTAATTTGTCAATGTGACAATGTGCTAATGTGCCATGTGGAACAAAGCGTAACCCATTGACATATTAGCACATTGACAAATCAGCAGATTATTCAATTCGTAATCTTGATCCCCACAAAATACGTTCTAGGCTGTGTAGGCCCATAGAAATAACCCGAGTCACGATAACCACCTTTGTCCAAATCCTTTTGGAAAGCATTAAAGATATTCTGCACTCCACCGTTCAATTGCAACTTGATATGGTCATTCAATACAAACGTATAATTCAGTTTCACATTCAAATCAAAGAAATCAGGAGTATGCACCATTTCATCTTTAGCGATATATTGTCCTATATATTCCTCGGGCAACTCTGTCGGTGCGAAATGCGGCACATGCATCCGGCCTGTGTACACACCGGACAAGGAGCAGTCGAAATTCTTGAACGGAGCAGATGTCAATGTGAAATAACCGTAATAGTCAGGAGTACGGGGCATCCGCTTCACCGGCGCTACCTCAGGATTCTCACTCCATGCCTCCAGCTCAGTATATTCGCTGCGCTGCACCGTGAAGCCCACCTGTAAAGCCGCATCACGTCCATGTGCAATCTTTCCGTCCAGATTCACGCCATACACACGTGCCCCGTTACCGTTACGACGCTCCTTCACCTTGTTACCGTTCTGGTCATGGCCCATATCCTCCAGTACAAACACGTCATCCAATCCGGTATAGAACCCTTCCAATAACAAATTGGTCTGGAAATGACCGATATTCGCCGTCCAGTCAATGGAACCGCTGATGCTGTTCGAATGCTCAGGCTTCAGCCCTTCCGCCAACTTGATAAGCACGCCCTCACCTCCTACTGCCGTAACGTGCAAATCCTCATCGTATGCCTGCGGCGCACGGAAACCGGTGGACCAGGTGATGCGCGCCTGTAGTTTGTCACTTGGCTTATAGAGCAGGTTCAGACGGGGGCTGAAGATGGGATTGTCAATCAGGTTATGGTCATCCAGACGGAACCCGGCCAGGAATACAAACTGATTCATTTTCCATTCGTTCTGCACAAAAGCGCTGGCAATGCGCACATCCTGTTTCATATCACGGTGATAACCGGTCATAACATCGTGCAGGGAGTTGTTCTGATACTCCAGCCCGGCGGTAAAAGTAGCAGGAGAGAATAAAACTTTCTCAAAATTACCCACATACATGCCGCCTGCCACCCAAGTCAGATCTTTCGTCTTTCCGTATGCATTCGCATCCTGTTGCGCACCATAATAACTGTTACGGTCGGTATGCTGGATGGAAGAATAGAAAGAAAGCTTATGCTTGTATTCTTTCCAAAACAGATCATAACTCAATCCGCCACTATTGATAACGTGCTTGGTCTGTTCGGTGATATCCGTTTCGTGCGGCTGCAAATCAAATTTATTCCCTCCGCGGCGGAACTCATTCGTGGTATGATATTCCAGACTGATACGGCTGAACTGCGTAGGACGGTAATAGGTTCGCAGCCCGAACGTATTCATATTCAGCTTTCCCAACTCCGAGAAACCGTCACCGTCCGCATCATACGGATTACGGTTCCGATAAGACTGATACAAAGCGATGCCATACGTATTGTCTTTTGACACCAAAGAGGCATTGGCTCCCATGTACTGTTCCCACACCTTGCCGTTCATATTGGACATTGTTGAAGAAACCTGAAATGAATTGTTGATGGGGTCTTTCGTGATGATATTGATGGTTCCGCCCACTGCATTAGCACCAAACAAGGCCGACCCTCCTCCGCGGACAACCTCTACACGCTCTATCATATTCACCGGAATCTGCTCCAAGCCATACACACCGGACAGAGCACTGACTACCGGACGACTATTGATAAGAATCTGAGAATAAGGTCCTTCCAGCCCATTGATACGCACTTGAGGGAAGCCGCAGTTCTGGCAGTTGTTCTCCACACGCAACCCCGACTGGTAATTCAAGGATTTAGCCAAATCGGTAGAATTCACCGATTCGAACAGCTTGGCATTCATCACATTGACTACCACCGGAGCCACCTTGCGACTTGTCTCATTGCGATTGGCCGATACGACTACCTCGTCCGTCATAATACTTTCGTCACTCATCAAAAAATGAACATCTACCGTGAAGTCGTTACTGACGGTCACTTTCTTTTCCTGTGTCTCATAGCCCAGTAGCTGAACCCTCAATGTGTACTTTCCTGCCGGAACCTTCTTGAAACGGAACTCCCCGTCCTCGTTACTCACCGTACCTTGCCCGGTTTCCACAATCAATATGGTAGCATACGGAAGGCTGTTCTCCGTGCCTTTTTCCACTACATGACCTGAAATCACATTTCCTTCCTTCACAGGATTTACATCTTCTGCATACGCATGGATACCCGCACCCATCACCATGAGCACGAGTAACAGAATATATTGTTTCATCTATTTTTTCTATTACTAAAATGTTTCGGTTTATTCAATTAAAGAATGTGTGCAGCTCTACGGCAAAAGCACATCCGCATCTGTTGAACGGATTATCCGAATGTATCCCGTCAACAGATATACCTTATGTTTCAGCAATAAAAAGGAGGAGCGCGCAAATGGATACATTGCGCACAAAGCGCTTTCGCGCGGAAAGTATTTGTCTTGTATTCCAAAACATACAACACAGGACGGAATACAGTCATCTCTGTCTGCCCCCCGGGCTCCAGAGTCTGGATAGTGCTCAGATGAGCAATTGAGATTACCTGTCCTGTGGTATGCGTATGGTGTTTATCGGACGAAGGATGAGAGTGCACAATCATCACCCCGTTCACAATATGAACGTGGGTAAACAAAGTGATGCTTACCTGATACGTTAAAAACAGCGCCAGCAGTAATAACGGGGCTACTATGTACCTTCTCTTGCTCAACTATTTATTTCTTTTCCTCGCCAAACAACAATTGATAGTCTTTTTTCGCGGCAGGCACAGTCCATTCCTCCGGAATAAACTTCCACTGGTGCATAGCATGAGGATGCAGCACTTTTTCCTGCTCAATATATTGCATCAGATAATAACGCAAATCCTTATCGGTTGCAAAAATAATACGTTTTGCCAAATCTTCCTTGGAAATTCCAGCTCCAAGAGTCAGTAAATCTCCGCCACCGTTCCCACGGTAAGAATTCAAAGCCACTTTATAAACCTTATCCATACTGAAAGGAGTCCCGTCCGACATGCTCTGAATCGTGATTTTCTCTCCTGCCGGCTTGGTCACGTCCACCGTATAATTAATGCCTGCGGCAGAGTCAAAGTTAAAGCTGAAATTCTTGAAATTAGCACGCTTCCCCTTCTCTACCGGCTCCTTGAAAAGCATCAGGTGGTCCTCGGAACTCTTCATCTGATTAGTCCAGATGGCGTATGCCATTTCCAGGAAACCTTTAATTTCCTTGCCCGAAAGTTCCATCACATACAGCATGTTCTCGTACTTGTACAAATTGAACATATCACTCACATAGATGTCTCCTTCTTTAATCTCTGCCCGGAAGGACAACGGAGCACAGAAAGACACTTCAGCACCCGAAATTTCCAATTGCAACTGATGAATCAGGTCTATGAAAGGAGAAGAACCGAAATAAGCATCCTTCGCTGTGATGGTACGTGAAATTGTACCGATTTTACGGGATACAAAGTCATTTACAGCCTTGTATTGAGGGGCAAACTTATCCATAAACTCCCGGCTGACAGGATACTTGTTCATATCCGCCAATCTACCTTCCACCGACTTCTCCACTACTTTCCCATCTTTCTTTGTTACGGTCAGGGTCACATCCGAAACTACATTGGCATTGTTTGCCGGGTCAATGACCAGCACACTGTCTCCTGCCACATTCTGCACCTTTACACATTCCCTAGTATGGTCGTGCCCCATCAGCACCACATCAAAGCCCGGAACCCGTTTGGCTACATCCATAGAGGCATCTTCCACCACCTGTCCCAACACGTTGCCCGACTTTCCGGCATGAAACAATCCCACAATGACATCAGGATTCTCTTTTTCCTTTATAATCTTCACCCATTTGCGTGCGCAGGGCTCCATTTCCTCAAAATGCAGACCACTCCATAATTTCTCCGGCAACCATGAAGGAATGGCCGGAGTAATCATACCCAGAACCGCTATCCTCACTCCGTCGCGCTCCAACACCTCGTAGGGTTTCAGATAAGGTTTTCCAGTGGCATTGTCTATTATATTAGCCCCCAGTACCGGAAAATCGCACTGTTTTATCCAACGGTCGTACACCGCATGCCCAGTCTCTACATCATGGTTACCCATATTACCTACCACATATCCCATATAATTCATCATATCCGCCGCAACATGAGTAGACACGGTATCCATGAAATTATAATAGTAAGCTGTAGGCTGACCTTGCAGGATATCCCCATTATCCATCAACAGGCAATTATCCCCATATTTCTCACGCTGTTCTTTCACAAAGGAATGAACACGGGCAAGACTTCCACTCCATTCTTTCCGTTCGATAAAGTTATACGGAAAGAAATTCCCGTGCACATCACTGGTTTCTATAATCTTGATAACCACTTCTTCCTGATTATTGGATGCAGACAACTGCATACCTGCCCACAACAGCAGGGCACTGATACATATTCTATATTTCATTTCTCTATTCTTTATTCTTTTTTAGTCAAAGGATGCGTGAATACAAACCGGGCGCCTTCGGTATAATCCTTGTCCACCCATATCTTACCTCCCAGATTCTCGATTATCAGCCTGCTAATGGCCAATCCCAGCCCCGTACCTTGGGAATATTCATTCAATTTCTCGAAACGTTCAAATACCTTTTCACTCTTATCGGGCGGAATACCGCAACCGGTATCCGACACTGACAATTCCAACTGCTGATGCTGTTTGTCTATGGCAACCGTCAGTTTGATAGAACCGGACGGAGTAAATTTTGCGGCATTGGACAGCAAATTAATCAACACCTGCTTCAGACGCTGGGCATCCGTCTTGACAACCAGCGAAGGCACAGGAGTTTCAAACAGAAACAAAGCACTGGTCTTGCGTCCATACTCCACTGTAGACAAAGCCGTCTGACACAACTCTACCACATCACATTCTTCCCATACGAATTTTATCCTTCCGGATTCCATGCGCGAGATGTCCAGAATATCATTTATGAGGTGCAACAACAAATCGGAATTCTTCTGAATGATATCACAATACAGCTCTTTCTCGGCAGGAGAGGAATCATCACTGACCAACACGCTGGAAAATCCCACAATGGCATTCAAGGGAGTGCGTATTTCGTGACTCATATTGGCCAGAAAAGCCGTCTTCAGCCTGTTGGATTCCTCCGCTTTCTCCTTGGCTACCAGCAGTTCCTCGCCGGATACTTCCAGATTATGTTTCAAGTGGTTGATACGGATAATATAATATATGGCTATCAAGAAACAGGCTATCAGGAACATGAACGCCGAAACAACCCCTATGACCCAATATTTATACTGCTCATAAAACGAAGGAGTCTTGTTCACCAACACCGCTCCCTGAGGAAGATTCAATGAATCCAATTTGAATTCATGCAAACGCTTTATATCAAAAGTATAGTTTCCGGGAATAGTCACCAAGTCCACCCCTTCTCTGTCCCCTTTATCCAAAAAATCATAAGTAACCGCGCCTATATTCTTTCCTACCGCATGGTACTCGGGAGTATATCCTCCCAATGCCCAATGTCCCAGCCCCACAGATGCAATAGTAAACACAGGCAGGGTGGGATTCGCATCGCGCAGCATATAAGTCGTATTACCAATAACATAACTCTCCGTACAGTCCACACGCCATGTTCCCAATAACACACACGTATTTTGAGGCAACCTGCGCATCCTTTCACTCACTTCCATAAAGGTTTCCGTACGGCCGTCCAGCCAAATTGTTTCTAAATCGGGGTACTTCTTCATCTCCTTTTTAACCAAGGCTTGCATAGACAACCCGCCATAGGTATTATCCGATATAAATGCCACACGGCGCATATCAGGATAAAAACGACGCATCAGCTTTATGTTTTTATCGACATCATATTCATATACATAACCGGCAACAATATTATAATCACTGAAATCCGTATAAATATTCTTACTTTCAGGTTCCCATACCCGCGTGTCGATACTATCATCGGGCAATACCAGACACTGACCATGCCACAGATAGACGGAGTCTTTTTAGCTATCTCCGTGTCTTGTGAGATATAAGCCGACCATGCCTCCTGCCCCAACAATATAACCAGTGACGGACGGTTTTTCCCCTTATACTTACCAAGGATGGAGGCCATACGCGATTTCCACAGATAGGCCTCGGACAAATTCTTGCAGTTCATACTCTCTATGATCGGAGTATACTTGCCGCCACGCTGTCTGTATTCATCCATAAAAGCAGACAGGTTGTCAGAAATACTACGCGTTTCGGGATTATAAGAAGTGACAATAAGGATAGACCCTTCCGAGGTCGTTTCCGCCTTCACAGGACACAGAGCAACCACAGGAAGCAGCAGGACTAATAGCATAAAAAACCTGAATATGATTGCCAATCCCCTCATTTCCTTTAGAATAATTTCTAAAAATTCGCTGCAAAGACAATAAAATAAAAACAGAACACAACCAATTGGCATGTATTTTGTTTCTCTTAAAGCAGATGAAATTTAACAAATATATAATATGGCTTACATAGACTATTACAAAGTATTGGGAGTGGACAAAAGTGCCACCCAAGATGATATCAAGAAGGCTTTCCGTAAGCTGGCCCGCAAATACCATCCTGACTTGAATCCGAATGATCCTGGAGCCAAAGATAAGTTTCAGGAGATAAATGAAGCCAACGAAGTACTGAGCGACCCGGAAAAACGTAAGAAATACGACGAATACGGGGAACACTGGAAACATGCCGACGAATTTGAAAAACAAAAGCAACAATATGGAGGTGCCGGTGGATTCGGAGGGTTTGGCGGAGCCGGAAGCGGATTCGGTACGGACGGTAACGGCAGTTACTGGTATTCCGGCAATGGAGGAGAAGAATTCAGCGGTGCACATTTCGGTGGCAGCGCAGGTGGTTTCTCTGATTTCTTTGAAGAACTGTTCGGGCATCGTGGCGGTGCAAACGGCGGACGAAGCGCCGGATTCCGTGGACAGGACTATAATGCTGAATTACAACTTTCATTGCGTGAAGCCGCCGAAACACACAAACAAGTGCTTAATGTAAACGGAAAGAACATACGTATCACTGTTCCGGCAGGTATAGCCAACGGACAGACTATCAAATTGCGTGGTCATGGTGCACCGGGGGTAAACGGTGGTCCTGCAGGCGATCTGTACATCACCTTTGTCATTCCAGACGATCCTGTATTCAAACGTTTGGGAAATGATTTATATATCCATGCTCCGCTTAGCCTCTACACCGCCGTACTGGGTGGTGAAGAAACCGTGGACACACTGAACGGCAAGGTAAAACTGAAAGTAAAACCTGAAACCCAGAACGGAACCAAAGTCCGTTTGAAAGGCAAAGGCTTTCCTGTTTACAAGGAAGAAGGCAAATTTGGCGATCTGATAGTAACTTATAATGTCACCATTCCTAGCAACCTGACCGAACATCAGAAAGAGCTGTTCCGCCAATTAAAAGATAGTAGCAATTAAAAAAAGAGAAGGATTATGCAGACCGATTTAATTATTATCAACGATTTTTGCGACCGTTGCCATGTGGACCCGTCGTTCATTATGGAACTGGAAGAAGACGGACTGATCGAAGTCCGGGTGATTGACGAGGAACGCTACCTCCCCACATCCCAACTAGCGGAACTGGAGCGTTACACGCATTTATATTATGACTTGTCCATCAATATTGCAGGAATCGACGCCATTCACCACATGCTGGAACGTATAGAACTTCTGCAACAGGAAGTGCGTTCATTAAGAAACGAACTGGAATTCTACCGCTAAAATCCGTGTCCGGAGAGGGAAAGCGAAAACTGCACCCACTTCTCTTTCCGGCACTGTTCATTTACTTTTATATTTCTGTTTTTACCGTTGTTTCTATACGATAAGCAGGAGTGCCGAACCGAGCATCACCGATTCTCTTCTCATTATTATATATACCAAGAAAAAGTAATGGGCTGTTCCGCTCTTTCTTCGTTTTTCCATTTATTTTCTTACTTTTTTCCGCTTTATTATCCTACGTTTAACCTAAAATCACTATCTTTGTAGACTTAAAAGCAGCCGGCCGGTCTGCCGCTGACGCCGTAAGGCGAAAGAGGAAAGTCCGGGCAACGCAGAGCATCCTA
>ENA-OPVL01001682-OPVL01001682.1-human-gut-metagenome-genome-assembly--contig:-NODE-1682-length-13059-cov-2.719471_pt1 | contig 13059 bp, 12 predicted proteins | sample MGYA00241496_ERZ501984 | MGnify/ENA primary metagenome ERZ501984 (study PRJEB25962, sample SAMEA2042986) | human gut metagenome | biome: human gut; feature: human-associated habitat; material: faeces... | reverse complement strand
AACATTAACTATAACGAAGAAAATTTTCCACCCACTCCCATCCTCTTCTGGAGAATCCTCAAATCCTCCACAGCGGAATTTGCGCCAAAGTCAGAAAATGAAAAAGACTTATAATAGCAGATGTGACCTCGGAGCAAGTGTTGGATGCGAGCCCTTAAGCGAACATTCAACACGCCGCGACTAAAGTCACAGGTGCTATTATAAGTCTTTTTTATTTTCGTCTACCTAGCCAAATTCCGCTAAATATTATTCGTTATCTAAAGCTTTGATGCTTAAGCTGATCTTACGATCATCTTTCTTGAAATCTACAACTTTAGCTGTAACTTCCTGACCTACTTTTAATACATCAGATGGTTTCTCGATGTGCTCTTTAGCAATCTGAGAAACATGAAGTAATGCATCTACGCCTGGCTCTAATTCAACGAATGCACCGAAGTCTGTCATACGAGCAACTTTACCAGTTACTTCGTTACCTACTGCGTATTTTTCGTCAGCGTGAAGCCATGGGTTTGTTTCAGGGAATTTTAAGGATAATGCAATCTTTTCTCCCTGGATATCTTTGATAAGAACGTTTAATTTTTCACCTACTGTGAAAACTTTCTTAGGATTCTCAACACGTCCCCAGCTCATTTCGGAGATGTGAAGAAGTCCGTCTGCTCCACCTAAATCGATGAATGCACCAAAATCTGTTACGTTCTTTACAGTTCCTTCTACAGTCATACCAGCTTCGATTTTTGCAAACAGTGCTTCCTGTTTTGCTTTCTTCTCTGCTACTAAAAGCTGCTTACGGTCACCGATGATTCTTCTCTTGCGAGGGTTGAACTCTGTAATAACGAACTCGATTTCCTGTCCGTCATATTTCTTTAAGTTCTTCTCGTAAGTATCGGATACAAGGCTTGCAGGGATGAATACTCTTGTTTCTTCCACTACAACACTTAAACCACCATCAAGAACTTTAGCTACAGGAGCTTTTAATACTTCGTGGTTGTTAAATGCTTCCTCTAATCTCTTATTACCTTTTTCTGCTTTAAGTCTCTTATATGTTAAGAGAACCTGTCCTTCGCCATCATTCACTTTAAGAACTTTAGCTTCCATCTCGTCACCAACTTTAGCAACTGTTGTTAAGTCTAAATTCTGGTCGTTGGAATATTCGTTTCTTGAAATGATACCGTCGGCTTTATATCCAATATTTAAGATGATTTCATCCTCTTTTACATCGATAATAGTACCCTGAACTACCTCTCCATTTCTGATTGTCTTAAAACTTTCTTCCAGCATCTGGTCAAAACTCATTTCTGCCATGCTTTCATGAACCTCCTTGATAATATTATTTGGGGTTGAAGCCCCTGCAGTAATACCGAGCATCCCGATATTAGAAAAATCCTCCATATTCAAATCATTTTTTGTTTGTATATAAAAAGTATTACTACATTCTTTTTTACTTATCTCAAAAAGCTTTTGAGTATTCGAACTGTGTCTGCCACCGATTACTATCATCGCATCGGACTTCTTCGCCAGTTCCCTGACTTCCGTCTGACGCTCCTCAGTCGCATTACAAATCGTGTTAAAAACATTTATATCATAACCCTTTTCTGAGATAATTTCAACTAAATCTTGAAACTTATTGTAGTTAAATGTCGTCTGGGACACGATAGATATCTTCGTATCAGCATCTAACTCAATTCCTTCTGCCTGCTCTCGATTCTCAATTACAATCGGATGCGTATGGCACCAACCCATAATCCCTTCTACTTCAGGATGATGGTTATTGCCTATAATAATGATTACTCTGCCATCCCCACTCTCCCGCTCGACGATTTTATGAATCTTTCTCACAAAAGGGCAGGTCGCATCCACTAAATCAAGACCCGCATTAAGGATCTCATCATAAATTGCTTTTGACACGCCGTGAGAACGAATAATAATCGTTCCCTCTGAAAGAGACTTGAAATCTTCACTGTCATTGATGACATGAACCCCTTGTCTTTCCAGATCTGCGACAACTTCATCATTGTGAATGATCGGCCCGAATGTATAAACATTCTTCTTAGAAGATTCTTTATACACGGTATCTACAGCTCTCTTTACTCCAAAACAAAAGCCAGCAGATTTTGCTATGTTAATTTTCATCATTTACTCCGGCAATATTATTTTATTTTTTTAAATTCGGAGATAATAGTATCAATCACCTGCGGAATTGACATATCAGAAGAATCTACCAGTATGGCATCTTCTGCCTGGCATAATGGAGCGATCTCTCTCTCCATATCCTGCTTATCTCTTGCTATAATATCGGTCTTAATCTGCTCGATATCACAGTCTGCACCTTTCTCTTTCAATTCGTCATAACGTCTCTTCGCTCTTACATCAGCAGAGGCCGTCAGATAAATCTTAAGAGATGCATCTGGCAGGACATTCGTTCCAATGTCTCTTCCATCCATGAGGATATCCGAAGTCTTCGCCATATCGCGCTGCAGATCAAGCAGTGCAGCTCTTACTTCTGGAACAGCGGATGTCACTGATGCCATCTTACCGACTTCTTCCTTACGGATATATCCGGTAACATTCTCACCATTTAAGATAACCTGCTGTTTTCCTTCCTCGTCATATTCTAAAGTTACATGAATGTTAGGACATTCTGCCGCAACGAGCTTCCTGTCATGTCCATCAATACCTTTACGCAAAAAATATAAAGCGATTGCCCGGTACATTGCTCCGGTATCTACATATATAAAACCTATATCTTCTGCGATTGCCTTTGCAATCGTGCTCTTTCCAGCTCCTGCTGGCCCATCAATTGCTATACTGTACATGGACATTTCCTCCCATTCTTTTGAAACCTGACTGCGTATACAGTGATTTCACTTTTACCTACACTTAATTAGTGTAACATATTTTTCCGAAAAAAAAAACTATTTTTTTATAATTTTTTAAATTTTACGTTTTCTTTACGCATTTTTGCCTGCTACGTAGCCTGTTGTCCATGCAATCTGCAGGTTATAGCCGCCTGTGACAGCATCTAAATCCATCATTTCTCCGGCAAAAAATAAATGTTTTACTTTTTTAGACTCCATTGTAGACGGATTAATTTCTTTTACATTTACTCCGCCTCTCGTGACGATTGCCTCATTAAAGCCACGGACTCCTGTGATATGCATCTCGAAATTCTTCATCAGCTCAATCATATGCCTTCTTTCTTTTTTGCTGATGTCTCTTATCTTTTTATCTTCCGGAATCTGTGCTTCTTCTAAGAAAACAGGAATCATTTTCTTTGGAAGAAGACGTTCCATCACATTAGAAATATTTTTATTACGATAAGTGTCAAATTCTCTTAAAAAACGTTTGTCTAACTGTTCCGGGGTAAGAGATGCTTTTAAATCAAGAATCAGTTTTAATTCGCCTGCCTCTAACTCTTTCTGATATTTGCCAAGACAGGTACTTGCCGTAAGAACAAGCGGACCACTCACTCCAAAATGCGTAAAGAGAAATTCTCCAAATCCTTCATAAACTGTCTTTTTCTTTGCTTTGATACGCACCCCTATATTCTTTAAAGTAAGTCCCATCAAATCTTTGCACCACGTTTCTTTCATCTCAAATGGAACTAAAGATGGCTCTATAGACTTAATCTTATGTCCTGCCTGCTTTGCAAGTGTATATCCTGCTCCATTGGAACCGGTAGAAGCGTAGGAAAAGCCGCCGCAGGCAAGGATAACAGAATCTCCTATCATTTTCTTTCCGTCAGACAAAAGTACACCGACACAGTTTTCTTTTTCTTCATCAAAAAGCAGTTCTTTTACTTCTGTGTGATAGTAAATCTGTACCCCGCCTTTTTTACACTGTTTCTTTAATGCATCAATTACATCCGAAGACCGGTCGGACTGTGGAAATACTCTCTGTCCTCTCTCTGTCTTTATCGGAAGACCGATTTCTTCTAAATAGTCCATCATATCCTCATTATTAAACTGCGAAAATGTACTGTATAAAAATCTTGGATTTGTTACCACATGAGTAAGAAATTCGTCTGCCGGACAGGCATTTGTAATATTGCATCTGCCTTTTCCCGTAATAAAAAGCTTCTTGCCAAGTTTTTCGTTCTTTTCAAGAATGCAGACCTTTTTCCCCTCTTTAGACGCAGAAATGGCAGCCATCATACCGGCTGCCCCTCCGCCTACAATAATTACTTTGTTCATTATAGTAAACTCCTGTTATAAACATCATACTCGTTCCAGAGTTCTTCAAGTGCCATAAGACGCTTCTCTACATCATCCTTACGAAGCAATGCAATCGCTGTAACCATCGCATTCACCACACTTAACGGACATACTAAAGAATCCACGATTGTCATTACATCACTCTTTGCAATTAATTTACAATCTGCATACTCTACAATTGGAGACTGCATATTGTCGGTAAGTGCGATTGTCTTCGCTCCATGATTCTTCGCATACTGAAGCGCACAGATGGTTCTCTTTGAATATCTTGGGAAAGTAATTCCCATCATAACATCCTTATCACTGATATCGTAAATCTGCTCTAATGTCTCGGACGTGCTGTTGGCATCTACGATAATTACATTGTCAAACATCATCTTAAAATAATATCCCATCAGACCGGCAAGATAGGCTGCACTTCTCGCACCTAAAATATATAATCTTCTTGCGTCATTGATAAGCATAACGGATCTGTTAAATTCTTCCTCATCTACACCGCTCTGAATTGTATCGCGAAGCCGCTCTGCATCTGTATACAAAATACTCTTTAATACACCTTTTTCCTGATATCTTTTTGAGGAAAGGGACATTCTCTGAATGGAGTTTGAGTTTGTCTTTACAATAACCTGAATTGCTTTCTGCAGCTCTGGATATCCCTCGTAATCAAGCTGATAAGCAAAACGAACCACTGTAGACTCACTGACTCCTGCTTCCTTTCCAAGCTTTGAAGCTGTAAGATACGCCGCAATATCATAGTTCTCTGTAATATACTGAGCCAGTCTTCTCTGTCCTTTACTGAACTCGGAAGACTTCTTCTCTATTCTCTGTAATAAATTTAAATGTTCCACTCTATTCTTCCACCTATTCTGTAAAATTAAGTATATTTCATAATACTCCATTTTCTTCTTTTTGTAAAGCAAAATGCAGGATTTAAAGAAAGAAATTGCAAATAGAAATTCAACTTTATAACTACAGAACAATTTTTACACAAAGAGAAACTGTGCTTCCAAAAAATTCCATCCGCACAGTTTCTTTTCCTTCAAAATTACTTTCCAGGATAAGTAATAACAGACTCTACATCATAGTCTTTTAATACATCACGGCCATGCAATCCCTCAAGTTCCATAACAAACAGAACCTTTACGACAACGCCACCAAGTTCTTCGATCAGATCAATCGCAGCCTTTGCTGTTCCACCAGTTGCTAAAAGGTCATCCACAAATACGATTCTTTGTCCCGGACGAATGTCCTCTTTATGGATTTCAATCTCTGCTGTTCCATACTCTAAAGCATATTCTTTGCTTACAGTCTCTCTTGGCAGCTTTCCTTTCTTACGGACAGGAACAAATCCCTTGCTTTTATTGTAAGCAAGAGGCATACCAAATAAAAATCCACGGGATTCCGCTCCAACAACTACGTCAAACTCTGTTCCCTCTAAGCAATGCATCAATTCATGTACGCTAAGTTTCAGTCCCTCCGGATCACGTAAAATAGAGGTAATATCTCTGAAAATAATTCCCGGCTTTGGGAAATCTGGAATATTAATGACATAATCTTCAAGTTTTTTCACTTTGTCCACCCTTTCTGCCCCCAAATCAGGCATAAAACTATTAAGCACAGACTTTTATCTTCGCGCTTTTTCTTCTTATGATTAATTATAACAGATTTTTTATGTAAAAAACAACAGAAAAACGTTTATTTCTACTTACACATTACAAAAATGCTCGATAGCGTATGCTACGCCCTCCTCATCATTTGTCTTTGTCACAAAATCTGCAACCTCTTTCAAAGACTCTTCTCCGTTTTTCATAGCAACACCGACACCAGCCATCTTAACCATCTCAAAATCGTTATTGCCATCGCCGCACGCCATAATACTTTCTATCGGAATATCAAGAATTTTTCCAAGATTGAGCATCGCATCTCCTTTATTACAAGTTGCCCCATTAATCTCAAGATTATTACCAAGAGAACAGGTAACCGCCAAATCTTCTATCTTTCCAAGTTCACGGAAAGCTCTCTGTCTGTCTTCTTCCTTTGCAAAGAACATATTTATCTTCTCCACTGGAGCTTTATTTTCTTTCATCCACTCTCTTAAATCATCAATACGATTGCGTGATGTACGAACCAGCTTCTCGATATGTTTCTCAATTCCATAGTTTTCTACATTATCATAAAAGCGAGCCTCGCACCAGCCAGCTCCTAATGCATAAATATCATAAAATGTATCATATGTTTCTAACACATCGAATAACTCCAATGCTCTCTCCCACGGAATACAATTCTGATAAAGAACTTTATCCTCTTTTAAATCTAATACACTTGCACCATTGGATAAAATAACATATCTCATTCCTTCAATCTGTGTTAAATATTCTGGAATACCCGATTTTACTCTTCCTGTTGCCGGTAAAACCTGAATCCCTTCCGCAAGACATTTCTCAAGTACTTCCTTTGTATGTGGAGTTAACACCTTATCTGAAGTGAGCGTTGTTCCATCTAAATCTAATCCTATCAATCTGACATCTGGCTGTTTTTTCTCCTGTTCCATATTTTCTCCTTATCTATCTCTTAATTCATAGCGATTTTGATGTATCTCTCTTTTTATCCTCATATTATTCTATTGATTCTCGCCTTATTTGTCAAATTAGGATAGTTTTTTATTAATTGGGAATCTAAACAGACGAAAAAATATGCGAAAGAAGCACTAAAAAATTTATCTCATAAATTTTTAAAACGATAATTCTGGATGACGATTTGGATATTCTTCTGCCCTCGCCATTCATTTACCTGTGGATAATAAGTCACATCCATCCATATATGATGTGACAGGCCTTTTTGAATTCTCTGTGCCTCTTCTTTTCCACAAAAAGAGATGAGTTCTTCTAAAAATCCATCGGATTCTCCAAAATACATGGCATCTATGCTTGTTCCATTGGCATCCGACAGGAAGAGTTTTAAACATCTGCCTGTTGTTCCGAGTACCCGCATTCCTTTTATGTAAAGGTCTTTTTGTGCAAAGAGCGGTTTTGTGTTTTCATTTCCAAATGGTTCTAGTAATTCAAATTCATTGATGAGGCTTTCGGATAAATAAGATATCGGCAAGGCTACATCAATGTGAACTTTTTCTGCGAAATCATCCTCGGTAAGGGTTGCGTTGGCATTTAATTTTTCCCGGAATTCTTCTAAGCGGTCTTCCTGCATAGAAAATCCTGCTGCCATCGGGTGCCCACCGAATTTATCGAAACATTCCTTGATTTTGTTCATTTCCTTATACATATGATAGGCTTCGATAGAACGGCCAGAGCCTTTTAATCCTTCTTTTGTTCTTGTGATGACAAATACTGGCTTATGGTAATGTTCTTTCATTCTTCCGGCAATAATTCCGGCGATACTTTCGTGACAGTTTGGAAGATATACAACAAGTACCTTATCGTTTGCATGTCCGGTGCTTTCGAGATATTCTTTTGCAGCTTTTACCCCGTTAGCTGTCATTTCTTTTCGCTCTGCATTTAGCTGTGTGAGTGCTTCTGCTTTCTGCCTGCAAAGTTCTTTATCTTCGCATAGAAGAAGTTCTAACGCATCTTTTGCAGAGGTCAAACGACCGGAAGCATTAATACACGGACCGAGAATAAATCCAAAGTGATAAGAAGATATCTTTTTTTCTTCAAGATGATTTGCCTCAATTAAAGCTTGCAGCCCGGTAATATTCGTATGCTGTATCCGTCGCAGGCCTTCCTTTACGATAATACGGTTCTCATCACACAATGGCATAACATCACATACTGTTGCCATCGCCGCAATCTCAAGAAATGCTTCACTTTCTCTACGGTCAATTCCAAACAAATCATAAAGCACCTGAATAAACTTGTAGACAACAACCGCTCCGCATATATTTTCAAATGGATACGGACAATCTTTTTGCTTCGGATTAATAACGGCAGCGGCTGACGGCAAATTATAAGAAATGCTTCCATCTTCTTGCCTTTGAAACGGAATATCATGATGATCTGTCACAATCAGGGTGAGTCCTAAAGAATTTCCATAAGCAATCTGTTCTGCTGCCGCAATTCCATTGTCACAGGTGATAATCGTATCAATTCCATCCTCTGCTGCCTTTTCTATCAGATGTTCATTAATTCCATAACCGTCTTCCACACGGTCAGGAATCTTATAATCAATATCCGCACCACAGCGTTTTAATCCCTGATATAAAATATAGTTTGATGAAACACCATCTACATCATAATCCGAAATAATCCGAATCTTTTTGCCTGTTTCTATCTTCTCTTTTATGATTTCCGCTCCCTTATCGGCATCTTTCAAAAGATGAGAATCATATAAATCAGACAGAGAGCCATAAAGATAACGCTGCATTTCCCCAACTGTTGTTAAGCTCCTATTTCTCATCAGACGCGCCGTTACCGGGCTGATATGAAATATCTCACCAATTTTATTAAAATCTGCTCTTTTTGAAGCGATAAACCACTTTTCCATCTATTCTTCTTCGCCTTCTGTATCTGCTAATGCAGCCTTAATCATAATTGCGCATTCTACTCTCTTACGCTCCATATCGCAACTTAAATCATAAGAATCATCAATTGTTCCATGGAAATTATAAGAATTTGCAGGACAGCCGCCGCTACAGTAGAATCTCGCAAAACAGTCTTTACATTTTTTCTTTGTGTATACGTTGCAGGAACGGAATTCGTCACAAATATCGGTACGCTTGATTCCATCAAAAACGTTACCAAGAAGGAATTTCTCTTCTCCTACAAACTGGTGGCAAGGATATAAATCTCCCCATGGTGTTACTGCTAAATACTCTGTTCCGCTTCCACAGCCGGAAAGTCTTTTTGCTACACATGGACCACCTGTAAGGTCAATCATAAAGTGGAAGAAATTAAAGCCTTTTCCTGCTTTTTCTCTCTTAATCATTTCTTTTGCAAGTCTGTCATACTCATTAAAAATCTGTGGAAGGTCTTTTTCCTGAATTGCGTATGGCTCTTCTGGCTGTCCAACAACTGGTTCCATGGAAATCTGTTCAAATCCTAAGTCTGCAAGATGAAGAACATCTTTGGAGAAATCAAGATTTCTATTGGTAAATGTTCCTCTTACATAGTATTTCTGCTGATGTCTGGACTCTGCAAAACGAATAAACTTCGGCATGATAAGGTCATAGCTTGGCTTACCATTTCTTGTAGGACGCATGTAATCATGGATTTCTTTACGTCCATCGACACTTAAAACAACGTTGTCCATTTCTTTATTGGCAAATTCCATAATCTCGTCATTTAACAGCACACCATTGGTTGTCAAAGTGAAACGGAAATGTTTGTTATGTTTTTCTTCAAGAGAACGTCCATATTCTACAACTTCCTTTACAACACCGAAGTTCATTGTTGGCTCACCGCCAAAGAAGTCAACTTCAAGATTATGACGGTTTCCAGAATTGGCTACAAGGAAATCAAGGGCAGCCTTTCCAACCTTTGCACTCATAAGTTCACGGTGTCCTTTATACTCCCCTTCTTCTGCAAAACAGTAGCGGCAGGCAAGATTACAATCATGTGCAATATGCAGGCAAAGTGCCTTTACTACTGTCTTTCTGCTCTTTACCTCTTTAATATAGTCTTCATAAATATCTTCTGTAAATAAAAGTCCCTCTTCTTTTAAAGAAGTTACCTCTTTATATGCCTCTTCAATATCCTCCTTGCTGTAAGAAAGTTCATTTTCTATTTCTTCTAAGCTTTTTTCTTCATATAAAGCAATGACATCATAAGTTACATCATCAACAACATGAATGGCACCACTGCACACATCCATGACAATATTATATCCATTATTTTTATACTGGTGAATCACGTTAAATATCCCTTTCTATTTCTTTTATAGTTTTTATACTTAATTTTCTAAAATATATTTTTAATTTGAAGATATGTCCTGCTAACTTTAAAATAGATATATAATACAGAACATTCCTGTATACAATATTTTCAACTTACAATAAAGTAATCTCTGCAAACATACTTTTCCATACAAGAGATAAGGTGAACTGACAAAAAAGACAGTTCACCCTACTTCAAGCATATATCAGGAAGCATTCTTCCTGTTGTGCTCTCTAATTATTTATTACTCTCGCAAGTCTGGTTACCTACTGTACAAGATGTCTTGCAGGCAGACTGGCAGGATGTCTGGCACTCGCCGCATCCACCTTTACACATTGTAGTACCGTAAGTTTTGTTTCCGGTCAGTGTCTTTACACGTTTCATTAATAACGCCTCCTCACTTCATGATCTAGTATGTAAAGTATCTAAGATGATACTTTGTAGGTTATTATAACACAAACCCTCCCGTAAGAAAAGAACTTTTTAGCTTAACATTCCTCCAAGCATTCCTCCTGCCGCACAATAAAGCATCATTGTAAAAAATGCTGTTGTATCTGTCACAAATGCCTGCCCCATCCCGACACGTATTACTCCAAAAAACAAGCAATATAAAACACCTACGCCAAGCCCCCATAAATACCGTTTTTTTATATTCTTTTTCCCACACAAAAATCCCCCGACAAAACAAGCCATCACACTCATAACAATTAAACCAATTTTTTCTACGGAAGCGGAAAGAGCATCAACCATGTGGGACTTTACATAGGAAACGGACAGATCGTTCACGCCTCCACCTACGAGACGGGAATCAAGACCTCTCCCTGGAATTACCGGGCCCCTGTAAAAATTGTAAATGTTATGGGAGACTGATGGTATAATTTAAAGGGAAAACGCCATACTAACCTCGTAACCAAATTCAGTTAGGAGGTAATGATTATGGCAAACAGAAATTATAAGGATATGGACGACAACAGCTCCAGAAATTCTCAGAACTGCGACAGAAACAGAAATCAGAATATGGACAGAAACAACAAGGCCCAGAACAGTTCTGACAAGAATAAGAGCCAGAACGACAGCCAGAATTACAGCAGCCGCTAAGGCCGCCCGACGAAAAGCCGCTCCGCGAACAACGGGGCGGCTTTTTGCGTATGACGGGCATGCCGTCAGTCTGTGGTGAAAGTCCACAAGGGGCGTAGTTGCCGACGAACCCCACAGCGACTCCCAAGGTTTGTATCGTGAGGTACAGGCGAGAAGAAAGGATAGCGAAATCGTAGCCTGACGAACAGAAACCTGATATAAGGCGTGCATGGCGGATAAGCTGGCGCAAGACAGTGAAGTCCTAAAGGCAACCGTAACCCATGTGCGTAAATCAGGCGGGTAGACGAGGAAAGACTGGCAGGCTTATCCCGTGAGGTCTCACAGGCGGTGAAACGCGCCGTAGTAACAACGAACTGTGAGAAGTCAGCAGAGGCCGTAGTAGGCAGAGCCCTGAAAGGGACGCTGCTGAAGGGCTGAACAATGTAACCGTGTAATCAAATGTATGCTCCATGGAATACCTGACAGCAGGAAGGGCAAAACGTAAATGAGCAGATACTGCACAACTTAGGGCGAATTCATGGAAACGGAAAGGAGAAAGCACACAAGGCAATGTCAGAACTGTTAGAAAAGATACTGTCCAAAGACAACATGAATACCGCATACAAAAGAGTCTGTTCCAATAAAGGGGCAGGAGGAGTGGATGGTGTATCAGTCGAAGAACTTGGTGATTATATCAAAGAGAACTGGGATAGTATCAAGAATCAAATCAGGAGCAGGGAATACAAGCCCCAGCCAGTTAGGAGGGTGGAGATACCTAAGCCAAACGGCGGGATGAGAAAGCTCGGAATCCCTACGGTAATGGACAGGGTAATCCAACAAGGCATCGTACAGGTAATAAGTCCTATGTGTGAGCCTTTGTTTTCAGAGTGGAGTTATGGCTTCAGACCGAACAGAAGCTGCGAAATGGCAATCAGGCAACTGCTTGTATATGTAAACGAGGGATACGAATGGATCGTGGATATCGATTTGGAGAAGTTCTTCGACAACGTACCGCAGGACAAACTGATGAGTCTCGTACACGATATCATCAATGATGGCGATACAGAATCCTTAATCCGTAAGTATCTGAAAGCAGGAGTTATGACACCGCAAGGTTATGAGGAAACAAAACTCGGAACCCCACAGGGCGGAAATTTGTCACCGTTGTTGTCAAACATCATGTTGAATGAACTGGACAAGGAGCTGGGAACAAGAGGACTCCGGTTTACAAGATACGCAGATGACTGTGTCATAGTGGTCAGAAGCGAATCGAGTGCAAAAAGAGTGATGCGGACGGTATCAGACTGGATACAGAGGAAACTGGGGTTAAAGGTCAACATGACAAAGACTCACATCACAAGACCGGCAAAGCTGAAGTATCTTGGTTTCGGATTTTACAAGGACAGCAAGACGAAGGAATGGAAGAGCAGACCCCATCAGGACTCTGTGAAGAAATTCAAAGACAGGGTGAAAGAACTAACCTGTAGGAAAATGCCGGGGACAGTCACGAGCAAGATAGAGAAAATCAACCAGGTAACAAGAGGATGGATTAACTACTATGCCCTTGGCTCCATGAAAACAGTAATGGCAGAGATAGACGCACATTTAAGAACAAGGCTCAGAATGATCATCTGGAAACAGTGGAAAATGCCGAAGAAACGCCAATGGGGATTGCAGAAACTGGGAATCGGAAAAGACCTTGCAAGGATGACAGCGTACTGTGGAGACCGCTATTACTGGATAGCAACGAAGACATGCGTTGTCAGGGCAATCTCTAAAGAGGTACTAACCAAAGCAGGGCTTATAAGCTGTCTTGACTATTACAATGAGCGTCATGCTTTGAAGTTATGTTGAACCGCCGTATGCCGAACGGCACGTACGGTGGT
>ENA-OPVL01001678-OPVL01001678.1-human-gut-metagenome-genome-assembly--contig:-NODE-1678-length-13072-cov-2.142352_pt1 | contig 13072 bp, 8 predicted proteins | sample MGYA00241496_ERZ501984 | MGnify/ENA primary metagenome ERZ501984 (study PRJEB25962, sample SAMEA2042986) | human gut metagenome | biome: human gut; feature: human-associated habitat; material: faeces... | reverse complement strand
TCATCCTCGCCATCGTGTGCGGGGGAGGATACGTCGGACTGTGGCTCGGGCTGGGCATGGACCCCAACCTCGCCATGTACCTGATCTTCCCGCCCGGCCTGCCCGTGGCCATATGGGGATGGGTGAGGCCAAAGGGCCTCATGCCCGAGAAATACCTGAAATACATCCTGCGCCACTACACGCAGCGCGAGGTCTATCTGCTCGACGGTCCGGGCAGACCATACCGCACCGGCGCGAAACCAACGATCAAGGAAAGGTGAGGAATGTTCGGAAAGAAGAAACCCCAGGTCGCGCCGGACGAAGACGATGCCGAAGCCAGGGCGAAGGCGCGGAGAAAGAAGGCGACGCGTCTGCCGAAGGGCGTCAAGCAGCTCATCGGCTACGACGCGATGCTGCGCAACGGGATCGCCAGCCTGGGCGACGGACGGTGGAGCGCCACCATCCTCTTCCAGGACATCAACTACCAGCTGAGCCCGGAATCCCATCAGATGGAGATCATCGACCGGTGGGCCAAGCTCATCAACAGCTTCGAGGCCGGGCAAAACGTGCAGATCGCCTCCTACACGCGCTCACGCGGCGTACGCGAGATCCTCGCCGACGTGATGATGGGCGAGACCGGCGACAGCCTCGACCACAACCGCCTCGCCCAAGGCAAACTCGAATCCGTCAGCCGCAACACCAGCACCGTCAAGACCCTGACCGTCACCGTCCGCGAAAGCGACGAGCAGGCCGCCGTCGCGACCCTCAACGCGTTGTGCAACAACCTCGTCAGCCAGATGCGCTCCATCGACGCATGCAAGGCCACCCGACTCGACCGCGAGCACCGGCTGCGCCTCATGGCCGAGGTGCTCCGGCCCGGCGAGGAGTTCCGGTTCGACGAACGCCGGTTCGAGCATCAGCCCGGCAAGCCCGACACCAAGGACCTCGTGTGCCCGTGGAGCATCGACGCGCGAAATCCCATCCAGCTGGACATCGAATCCCTGGACTCGAAATACCTGCACCGCACCATGTGGGTGTCCAGTCTGCCGCCGGAACTGTCCGACCAGCTGGTCAACGACCTGACCGGCCTGCGCGCCCGCGTCGACGTGAGCATCCACCTGGCGCCCATGGACCGCGGCGAAAGCATGACGCTCGTGCGCCGCAAGAACGCCGAGGTCAAGATGCAGATCATGGACCAGCGGCGCAAGAACCGCAAGCAGGGCCTCGACCCCGACGACCTTCCCGACGACCTCGCCGACCAGCAGGAACAGCTTGGCCAGCTGCGCGACGAGCTGCGCTCCACCAACCAGAGGCTCGTGGACTCGATCATCGTGATCGGCGTGTCCGCGGCAAGCCAGGAGGAGCTGGAGGTCGCGTGCAGGAACGTGAAAGCCAAGGTCAACGCGCAGTCCTGCACGGCCGAGAGCCTCAAGTTCATGCAGATGGAGGGACTGACGGCCGAGCTGCCGCTGGGCAACAACCCCCTGCCCATGAAGCGGACCCTGACCACGAACAGCGCGGCCATCCTCATCCCGTTCACCACGCAGGAGGTGTTCGAGCCGCACGGCCTGTTCTACGGGTCGAACGCCCGGAGCGGCAACCCGATCCTCGCGGACCGGCGCAGCCACATGAACTCCAACGGATTCGTGCTCGGCACGTCCGGCGGCGGCAAATCCTTCACCGTCAAACAGGAGATCGCCGGCATGTTCCTCAACCGTGACGACGAGGTGATCGTCATCGACCCGGAACGCGAATACCTCGCCCTCGCGGCCGCGTTCGGCGGACAGATCATCCAGATCAGCGCCGGCACCGGCACGCGTGTCAACCCGATGGACATCGTCCTGGAGGACGATTCGGCCTCCGACCCCGTCAAGGACAAGACCAACAACGTGGTCTCCATGATCGGCGCGCTCATCGGCGGCATCGACGGCCTCGACCCGCTCCAGAAGGGACTCGTCGACCAGTGCGTCAGCAACCTGTACACGCGTTACCGCAACCAGGGCGGGGGAGTGGTCCAGCCCACATTGCAGGACCTGCACGACGAATTGCAGGCGGGCGGCGACCAGGTGAGCCGGTACCTCGCCGACGCGCTCAACCCGTACATCACCGGCTCCATGAGCGGCTTCAACGGCCAGACCAACGTGGACCTGTCCAATCGGTTCACCGTGTTCGACGTGTCCGGCCTGTCCGGCGAGCTGCGCACGTTCGGCATGATGGTCGTCATCGACCAGGTGTGGAACCGCGTCATCCGCAACAAGGCCAACGGGCGGCGCACCTGGCTGTACGTCGACGAGTTCCACCGCTTCTTCTCCAACCAGTACGCCGCCGCCCAGTTCAAGGACATCTACAAGCGCGCCCGCAAATACGGGCTCGGCGTGACCGGCATCACGCAGAACGTCGAGGAGATCCTCGACCTCCAGGACGCGCGAGAGATGCTGTCCAACAGCGATTTCCTCATGCTCCTGAGCCAGAACAGCACCGACGCGGACGCGTTGTGCGAGCTGCTGACCCTGAGCGAGGAGCAGCGCCAGTACTTCACCGGCGTGCTGCCCGGCCAGGGACTCATGAAGATCGGCAGCGCCTACGTGCCGTTCGACGGGCGCATCCCCGCGGGCGGCGACCTCTACCGGCTGTACTCCACGACCTTCCAGGAAGGAAAGTAAACGCATGAGCGGAACCCAAGCCCACCACGCCGGAGGCACACGCGCCCGCATCGGACGCGCGGCCACCGGCGTGGTGTCCAGCGCCGCGCAATTCGGCTCGGACCGGGCCGACATCGCCGATTCCATGGGCCACACCGCCGCCGAGATGGCGGGACGCGCCGGCATGTACGGCATGTCCTCCACCATGCACGGCGTGGGCTGGACGGCCGGCAAGGCGCGGCGCATCATGAACCGTGGCAAACGCGCCCTGCGGTCGGGCAAGGGAATGCGCAAGACGGCCGGCAAACCCAAGGCGCTGTCCGAGGCGAAGCCCAGCGAGAAGATCGGCAAGTTCGCCGCGAAAGGCAAAGCGAGCAAGCGGATCGGCAAGCACATAGGCGCGGGCCTTGGGAACGCCGGCCGTAGCGTCAAACGGATGGGATCCACCGGCATGGGCTGGATGGACGAAGCCGGCGCGAGGCTCACCGTGGCTGACGACGATTTCGCGTCCAAGCTGGGAAGCGCCACACGCGACCTGACCTTCAAAGCGGCACGCGCTGGCGTGAAAGGTGTCAACTCGTCGGCCAAATTCATCTGGCGGCACCGCCGCGCGCCCGTCAAGGCGGCGCGCGACGTTCAAGCCACCGGACAGGCCGCCGTGCGTGCCGCCCGCGTCGCCGCGAACTTCGTGCGCATGGCCGCGTCCCGCGTCATCGCGGGAGCCGCCTCCATCAGCCTTCCCATCCTGCCCGTCATCGCGGCCATGCTCGCGGTGCTCGGCGTGCTCCTGGCCGTCATGGGCGCGTTCCTCGGATCCAACGCCAGCGAATCCACGGTCTCGGGCGTTCCCGCGGAATACGAGGCCGACGTGATCCGCGCCGGATCCATCTGCCAGGTCGTCACGCCGAGCATCATCGCCGCCCAGATCGACCAGGAGTCCAATTGGAATCCGAAGGCCGGCAGCTCCGCCGGAGCGCAGGGCATCGCACAGTTCATGCCGTCCACCTGGGCATCCGCGGGCAAGGACGGCGACGGAGACGGCAAGGCCGACATCTGGAACCCGCACGACGCGATCTGGAGCCAGGGCAACTACATGTGCAATCTCGCCTCGCAGGTCGAGACGGCCAAGAAGTCCGGGAAACTGACCGGCGACACGTTGGAGCTGACCCTCGCGGCGTACAACGCCGGCCTCGGCAGCGTGCTCAGATACGGCATGGTGCCGCCCTTCGAGGAAACCATCAACTATGTGCGGCGGATCAAGGAACTCGCAGCGACCAAATACACCGCAACGGGGACCGCCGAGGGTGGCACGGTCGGCTCCCTCGAACCGAAACTGACGGTCTCCGGCGGCATCGTGTCCACGGCCGGCATCACGCCGGACACGAGATACCCATGGGGGCAGTGCACCTGGTGGGCCGCGACCAGAAGAGCCGACATAGGAAAACCGATACCAGGGTGGGGCAACGCCGCCACATGGGCAGGTTCCGCGGCGTCGGCCGGCTACACGGTGGACGGCTCCCCATCCGCCGGCAGTGTCATCGTGTTCCAACCGGGAGTATTGGGCGCGTCCGCTGACTACGGGCATGTCGCCATGGTCGAGGAGGTCCGCGGGGACGGGTCGATCCTGATCAGCGAGTCCAACGCGCTTGGCCTCGGCGTCGTATCCACACGCGAAATCAGCGCCTCCCAACTGGCCGCAGCCGGAAATGGCGTCCGCTACATCCACTGAAAGGAAAACCAAGCATGGAACCAAAGAGGAACAGGATCATCGCCGCGACGGGATTTGCGGTCGCGCTCCTCATCCTGGGAGGAAACGTCGCGGTGATATGCGCCGGCAACGGAACCGCGGAGGACACGCAAATCACCGTCGCCCGGCCGCGAACGAAAACCGAACCCGGACAAAAAACGGCTGGAGACGAAGAGACCGAGCCGGCGACGCCGACGGAGGATGATCCGTGCGCCGACCTCGCGCCGAAAGCGCTCGGCGTCTACATGGGCGGCGAACGAGGCCAACTCGAAGGCGAATACTTCACGCCGGATGCCGCCGGCCTCGACATACCGGCATCATCCATAGCCCCGCAGCCATTGCCCGAGACCGAGTTCACCGGCTTCCCCGTGTCCACGGGGCGGCGGGTGGCGACATGCGCCGTATCCACCGGGCTGGAGGCATCCTGGGTGCTTGACTACACGCTCACTGACGACGGCTGGCGATGCGCGGCGGTCAAGGGCCCATTGGAAGGCGGATACCGGGTGCATGAAGGCAAACCGGAGGAACAAAAGTGATGAAGGCAAACGAACAGGATCAGCCAGTCCTCATCAAAGACGAGGGCGGAGAGGAATGACCAGGATCGACAGGAAGACGGGTGAGCCGATTCTCAGCCCCAAGCTTACGGTCGACCAGCTGTACGCCATGGCCAACGAGCCCGGTTGGCGTCCATGGATGCGCCTAATCGCCGAACATCCACACGCGTGGCCGGAGCTCGCCGAATGGTGGCATACCGCGCAGGAGCAAGGCTTTGACACGGCCGGTGCCGCGCCGCTGCCGCCCGCGTCCATGCGCGGCCGCCGTCGCGTCGCCATACCATCCGCGCCGCTGCCGCCGGAAGACGAGCCGGGGCAGGAACCCGTGTCTGCGCCGGCGGAGCAGTCTCCTCCCGACGATTCCGCGGAGAAGGCCCTGAAGGACGCCGACGACGATTTTGCCGCACTCGAACGAATCGCCGACTTGGAATCGGATACGGCGGACATCCCTCCAATACCGGAAGCAGAATCGTCGGGGTCGGCCGTCACCTACTCGGCCGACCCCGACGATCTGAAGGTGCGCCGCGTCTTCCCGGTCGGGAAAGCGCTCGTCGCGATCGTCATGACCGCGAGCCTCATCGCCGTGTCCTGGATGGGACTGCAAATCAAAAACCGCCGTGCCGCCGCCATGCGGCAAGAGGCGCATGAGACCGCAATCAGCGCATGCGACTCGGCCGAAGCGACACGCAAGACCATCCAGTCCGACCTGGACAGGACCACGGCCAAAGCCTCCAGACTATTGAAGGACACCAGTCGCGGCCAAGTCGCGGATCCCAAGACGCTTGATGCGTTGAATCGGCTCCTGGACGCAAAGACGTCCACCATCAAGGGTTCCTGCGCGCCCGACGCCGTCACATCCGACGTGGACAGGACCACTGCGGCGCTGCGCAGAACGACCAAAGAGCTCAAGAACCGTCTCACCGACCTCAAGATCGCGGCCAAGGCCGTCACCGACAGCAAACTCGACAAGACCGTGGACGACGCGAACGCGCTGTACAAGCAGACCGACGGCAAGGTGGCGGACGACAAGACCCGGGAGACCCTGCTGAAGGCGGTCAAGACCCGTGACGTGGACGCGATCGCGAAAGCCGTGAAAGAGGTCAACGAATCGAAGACGGCGAAGGAAAAGGCCGACGCGGAGGCGAAGGCCAAGGCAGAACAGGAAGCAGCCGCGGCTGCCGCCGCGCAGCAGCAGGCCCAGGCATCGCAATCCCAATCAGCTCCACAGCGGCAAACGCCCTCATATTCCCAAGGAAGTTCCGGTTCCGGTTCCGGATCCGGACGACGCCCGTCTTCGGGAGGCTCGTCGTCCTCCACCAATACGGGCGGAGCCTCGCCGGGATGGTCCGTGCCCACGCCATCAGACGGGGGCACCGGCTTGCCCGGCAGCGATCCGGGGTTGTGATTGGCTTCATGCCGCTGCCTTCCATTCTTTGGAGTGCCTGAGCGTGGATTTCGGTCTGGCGATGGTGGTTCCGGGCCATGCCTTGCGGCTGAGGAACGGGTGCAGTCCTCGCAGGTTGTAGATGCATTTGTCGTTGTCCAATTGCGCGAGCTCGTCGGGTGTGAGGAGTTCTCGTCCGGTGCGCTGGTAGTTGGTGGTATGGCTGCCGGACACGCCCTTCGAGTCGCTGGTGGTACAGATGTCGATGGTCTCCTTGCCGAGCAGCTTGCTGAGCCATTCAGTGGTGGACTGCTCGTTGCCGCCGAGGAACAGCACCGAGTCACAGTTGCCTACGATGGTCTCCCACGAGTCCTTGTACATCGTCTTGAGCTGGGCGATGGTCTGGAGGATGATACTGACGCTGACCTTGCGCGAGCGGATCGTGGCGATGAGCTTGTCGAAGTTGGGGATGCGTCCCACGTTGGCGAACTCATCGAGGAAGCAGTGCAATGGCGTGGCGAGGCATTCGCCGGGGTAGGTGCGGCAGCGGCGGATGATGCTGTCGAACAGGCATTGGTAGAAGATCGCGGCCAAAAAGTTGAATGTCGGGTCCTCGTCGGGCAGGGCGAGGAAGATGGCCGTCTTCCCGTTGGGATGCCTGTATCCGCCCTTGTGCTCGTCCGCGTATCCGCCGATCCGGTCGATACCGAGGTCGTCGTCGGAGAGGATCTCCCGGACCGGGCCGACTGTCAATGGGGCGAGACGCACGCCGAGGCTGATGATGATGCCCTTCTTGGTCTCTCCCGCGCCCTGGGTGAGGGGCCGGTACTGGCGGGCCGCGAACTTCAGGCCCTGGGCGAGACGCCATGCCTCGCGCAGGTCCGGGTCGTCGTGGTCCGCGTCCTCGCGTTCCCATTCGGCGCGGGTCTCCTCGTATATTTCAGTGGCGGTCCGGGCGACGGCGTCGACCTGGCTTTCCTTGGTCTCGTCCTGTTCGCTGGCTTCGAGCAGGTCGCGCATGTCGGCGACCGCGTTGAGGGTCTGGCCGGCGTCGATGTGCAGGCAGTCCTTGAGGATGTCGTCGGGCAGGTAGTAGACGAACGCGGTGAGCGCGGTCAGCAGGCTGCGTTCGGATTTGGTCCAGAAGTCGTCGGTCTGGTGCTCCTTGGGTGTGGAGCCGTTGGTGTTGTCCATGATGTTGGTGACCAGGCGCATGATCGCCACGTCGGGTTTCGTGGGGTCGATGTAGCGCATGGGGTTGAATTTCGTCTCGCTGGTCAGGTCCACCAGGTCGAGCTGTTTGACCGTATAGCCCATCTTCTCCAAGTCTCCGCCGGTCTTCGCGTAGAGCTCGCCCTTCGGGTCGGTGCAGGCGTAGTTCATGCTGCCCTTGAGGATGTTGGGGATGACGTGGGTGGCGGTCTTGCCGGATCCGGATCCGCCGATCACGGCGGTGTTGAGGTTGCGGCGCGTGGCCGGGGCGTCGAGGCTCAGGCCCTCGGTGGCCGTCATCTGGAGGTTCTGACGGGTGTCGTTGTCGGTGTATGGGGCCATCTCCCGGCTGGTGGACCAGCGTGCGGAGCCGTATTCCTCGCCGTCGCGCCAGTTGCGTTTCATGCTCCACCGGTAGAGGTGGAACAGGCCGACGGCGCACGCGCCGCCCAGTCCGCATAGGAGGCTGGTCCGGTCGAATCCCAGGGCGAGCGGATGCTGGAGCATGGTCGTCATGCCGTCCATGATCCGTTCGATGCTTTCGCCGGCGGCGAGGCCGGCCTGGACGCGGGCGGCCGCGAGGTCGGCGATCCAGAATCCCGCGAGGATGGTCAGTGTCTTGACGATGATTCCTCTTGCTTGTTCCATGATTGTTCCTTTCTATTGTTTTCTTTCGGCGAGGTTCTCCTTGAGCCTGGCGCGGAACCGGTCGTACAGCGTCTTCCTGCTGGTGATCCTCGCGCCGTCCGAGCTGGTCCCGGTCTTGGCGTTGTCGCCGGCCGCTTCCGCGTCCTTCGGGGGTGGGAGGGGCGTGACGGTGGTCATGCCGCCCGGCGTGACGTCGATGCTGAATGGCCGGCCGTCTGCCATGAGCGTGGACATGAGTCGGCCGACGTGGCCGTTGATGTCGATCCATTCGCCGTCGCCGGCCTTGTCCGGTCTGATGCCGCTGACGGTGGTGGTCCGTGTCATCGATTCCCGTCCGGTTCGTCATGGCTGGGATCGAACGCGAGGCTTGTGGCTTCGATGTCGATGCCTGATCCTTCGTCGCCCGCGGTGCCTTTGACCATGAGGCGGGATCCCTTGCGCGCGTGGTCGCGGATGTTCTCCGAATGCTCCCTGCCGCTGGCGTGGATGGTGATTTTCCTCGTGGCTGTTCCCATGGCCATGGTTTCAAGCAGCCAGTCTTCCGCGCTTCTGTTTTGCCGTGGGCTGCTGATGAGTGTGCCCTCGAACCAGATGATGGGTTCCGGCTGGTCGTTTGTTTCTGTTGTCATGCGTGTCTTCTGCTCCTTCGTATGGAATGAATGCGGGGTGGCGCGGAAAGCGCGCCACCCCGTGGCTAGAGAGGACTACAGTCTTGGCCCGTGACGCTTCGTCGTGGAATCGGCCTGTGCGGGCGCCTTGTGATCCGGTTCCGGCCGGTCACGGTCCAGGCTTTGGGTCGGCTGGGGCTCCTTCAACTGGTCAAGCTGGTGGAGCGTCCACGTGGACAGTTCACTGTCGTATGACGCGCGGGTGAGGATCTCATCGCGGTTGTCCCAGACGATCTGGTCGGCCTGTTGTTGGGTGATGCCCGTCCAGTCGCCCTGCGCGTTGATGCGCATGAGCGGGTCCTTTCGCGGGTCCCATCCGCCCATCTCGCGTTTCTCCGCGATGTCCGCGGAGGTGAGGCCGTCTCCGGCGATCTGGACCACCTTGTCGGATGGGTAGGCGAGGTAGGTGGCGATGTCGTTCTCGGGGTCGTGCGCGTTGACCTCGCCCACGATGCCGTGGAGGATTCTGACTGCGTCCTGGTCGGGGGATTCGTATCGTTCCAGGATGTGGCTCGCGCGCATGCAGGACGCCTTGCGGTGCTGCTCGTAGAGCACGGCCGGATTCTCATCGACCTTCGTCACGACGTATCCGGCGTTCTCCCTCGCCTTCATCGCCTGGTCGCGGTCGAAGGCGGTGCTCAGGTATGCGATGTGCCTGTCGGGGTCCCCGGGCTTCCGCCACCGGTAGGCGTATTCCTCCGGCGGCTGGTTCGCGGCCAGATGGCTCGTCCCGGCTGCGCGGGCCGTATGTAGGCCGCCCGCGCGTTCCCAGCCCTCCACCGCCTTGGCGAGTGTTTTCCCGGCGGCTGGGTCGGCCGGGTCGATGACGGTGTGTTCGCGGTCGGCCATGTCGTTGTCGTCGTATTGCCATTCCGCCTGTGGCCGGTTGGCGTAGGACACCTCGATCCGGCCGGCCAGACGGTCCGTGTCTTTCCATGCGGGGTTGTCGTGGAAGTCGATCTGCACGGCGCGTCCGTCCGTGAGCCTCGCTTCGAGGTAGTGGCCCATGGCGTTGCCGCCCTGGGTGACTTCGGTGACGTCGTGGTCCTGTTCGAGCAGTCGTCTGGCGTTTTCCGTTGTCAATGGCATTCCTGCGCTCCTTTCCTTGGTTTCCTGGTCTCTACTTTCCGTCTCCCGGGGTTCGTCGGGTTTGGACGTCAGCCGTTCGAGTTCTGCCTGTTTTTGCCGGTACTCGTCCTCGTGGGCGAATGGTTCGGCCAGCGTCTCCTGCGCGGCGGCGAGTTCCCTTTCGGCGTCCGCCAGCCGTTCCGTGAGCTTGCCGGGGTCGGTGGCCATGTTCTTGACGATCCGGTCGAGCTGGCTGACGATGCTGGAAGGTCCGGTCAGGTAGGGTCCGGGCATCTCGGTACCGGATTCGTGCTCGTGGACGGCCTTGACGGCCAGGGTGATCCGTCCAGTGGTGGCCGCCCTGCGTGCGATGACGGGCAGTCCGTCGTATTCGGCGATCGTGTCCCCGTCGTGCGCCTGGTGGGCGGCCTGGTGGAGGAGCCTGCATGCGGTCTGCCGGTCGCCGACCGGCCGGCCGTTGATGGTCATGCCCTCCCACTTGCCGTTCATGCGTGCGGTCTGGTGGATGTTCAGGGCCTTGGACGCGAGCGGCTTGTCGTCGGTCTTCTCGCGGATCGCCTGGCGGATCCCCTCGATGCGTGGCTGGAGCTGCTGGTTGATGTCCCTGCGGGTGTCGGCCTTCTGCTGCGCCCATGAGGCGCGCAGGAGCTTCAGCTGGTTGATCTCGTTCTCCAATGTCATGCGGCGTTGGATGTCGGGGTCGCCGGTGGCCAGCGCCTTGATGTTGGCGAGGGTCACCACGTCGGCGTCGAGGTCCGCGGCCTCGCGGGCGGGGCTCTTCGAGCTCATGAGCTGGCTGATGAAGCGCTGCTTGCGTTCCACGGTCTGGTAGCTGTACGCGTCGAACGTGCCCTCGGTCACGTACCGGTAGTCGCGCACGTGGTCGTACGTGTTGCCCTGGCGTTGGATTCGGCCGAGGCGCTGTTCCAGGTCGGCGGGCCTCCATGGGCAGTCGAGGTCGTGGATCGCGGCGAGGCGTTCCTGCACGTTGGTGCCGGTGCCGAGCTTCTGGGTGCTTCCCATCAGCACGCGGATCTCGCCGGATCTGACTTTGGCGAACAGTTGCTCGCGTCTGGCGGGGTTGTCGCCGGCGTCGTGCACGAACGCTATCTGCTCGGCGGGCACGCCCAATTGGATGAGGCGGTCCTTGAGGTCCTGGTAGGCGTTCCATCCGCCCGACGCGGGCGTGCTCGAGTCGCAGAAGATGAGCTGCGTGCCCAGGCGTGGCGTCTCCTCCTGCCAGATCCGGGCGACGTTCTCGGCGCATGCCTGGATCTTGCCGTTCTCCAGGGGGCGGTCGTTCTCGTGGCCTTTGAGGAGCTTGGGGTCGAGGGCGATCTTTCGCCCGTCGCCAGTGATCCGCAGGAGGTTGTCGACCTCCGGCGGCACGTCGCCGTCGCGCACGAGGTCGGCCCTGTCGGACAGCTCCTCCATCTCCTTCTTCTGGCGGTCGGTGATGGGCACGGGGACGGGCACCTGCTCCAGTTCGGGCAGCGGCAGCTGGATGTCGTCGTTGGTGATCATGTCGGTGAACTGCTTCACCGCGTTCATCAGTTCGGGCAGGTTCTGGAAGCGCGCGAACCTTTGCTTGACCTGGAATCCGTTGCCTTCGGGCTTCAGTTCCACGGTGGGTACTACCTGGCCGTAGGCGCCAGCCCATGCGGCGAACGTGTCGAGGCCCTGGGCCTTGAGGGTTCCGGGCGCGAGGTAGCGCTGCATGTTGTACAGCTCGCTCATGGAGTTGGAGACCGGCGTGCCGGTCATGAACGCGATGTTGCCTCCGTGCCCGGCCTCGCGCAGCCATTCGCATTTGTCGAGCAGGTCCTCGCATTTCGCGGCGGACGACAGTTGCATGCCCAGGTCGGCGGAGGCGACGGGCACGCCGAGGTTCTTGAAGTGGTGGGCCTCGTCGACGATGAGCATGTCCACGCCAAGCGATTCGAACTTGATGCCCGCCAGTGCCTTGTCGTCGCGCGACTCCTTGCCGTCTCGCAGGCGCTGCATGGCGGTCTCGGCGCTTTTGCGCGCCGCCTCCAGCCGTTTGACGGTGGGGTCCTTGTCGCCCCTGGCCTTGGCGGCGGCCTCGACGGCCTGGGCGAACTCGTCGACGCGGGCGCGCATGTTCCTCAGCCGTCGTTCCTTGCTGACGTGCAGCTGGCTGAACCGGCTCTCCGGCACGATCACCGCATCCCAGTCGCCGTTGGCGACCCGGCCCCAGAAGCGTCTCACCGATTCGGGGTTGCGTTGCGCGTCCTTGTCCATGACGAGGATTCGGCTGGCCGGATAGAGCCTGAGCACGTCGCCGGCCCACTGGTCCACGAGGTGGTTGGGGACCACGAGCATCGGCTTGGACGCCTTGCCGAGACGTTTCGCCTCGTGGGAGAGTGTGACGCCCTCGAACGTCTTGCCGGCTCCGACGACGTGCGCGATGAGGGTGCCCTCGTCGCTGCGCAGGGCGCGGGCCACCGCGTCCTTCTGATGCGGACGCAGGGCGACGCCGTGGGTGATGCCGGGCGTGGTCAGGTAGGATCCGTCGACGTGGCGGGGCCGCATGCCGTTGAATCTGCGGTTGTACAGGGCGGTGAGCCTTTGCGCGCGGTCGGGGTCCTTGAACACCCATTGGTTCCACGCGTCGCGGATCGCGTTGGCCTTCTCGATGGCGGCCATCGTGGCCTTCTGGTCCTTGACCCGTTTGGGCTTGCCGGACGCCGTGGTCTCCGTGGGGGAGTCCTTGGTGACGGTGATCTGCGCGTTGTCCAGGCACGCCTCCAGCAGTTGGAACGGGTTGCGGTCCTCGGTGCCGTACGTCCTTGCTGCCTTGTAGTCGATGTCGCCGCCGCCCGAGTAGCCGACGCGCCATTGTCCGAGCTGGGGGATCCAGTCGACCGAGTACTGGGAGAGCTTGCCGGGCGTGAGCCCGTGGCCGCGCATGTTGAACGTCTCCATCATGAAGTCGTGGACGTCCCTGGCGGGGATCCACGGGGCCCCCAGCGGCGCCTTGATCTGCTCGGTCTCCAGCGGGGTGGGCTGTACGCGTTCCAGCAGATCGGCCACGTGTTCGAGCCGTTCCGCGTCCGTCTGGTCGGCGCGCGCGGCCTCGGCGTGCTCCCTTTTGGGATGCATTGTTATGTGTAAACGTTTTCATGCTT
>ENA-OPVL01001672-OPVL01001672.1-human-gut-metagenome-genome-assembly--contig:-NODE-1672-length-13109-cov-2.137659_pt1 | contig 13109 bp, 9 predicted proteins | sample MGYA00241496_ERZ501984 | MGnify/ENA primary metagenome ERZ501984 (study PRJEB25962, sample SAMEA2042986) | human gut metagenome | biome: human gut; feature: human-associated habitat; material: faeces... | reverse complement strand
CGGCAGCTGCTGTTCGCACTGCTGGCGGTCGCCGTGGCAGTGGGCGTATATTTCGGCCTGCGCCCTGTGCTGGGGAATGGGGAGATCGGCTGGGTCTGCGTGCTTGCAGCCTTTCCCTTTGCCCTGGGCGGCTTTTTTCAGTATAACGGTATGACGCTGGAACGCTTCCTGCTCGCGTATATCCGCTCGGAATTCCTGTTTCCCCGCAGGCTCGTGTTCAAATCGGACAACATATACGCCAAAGCTCTGGAAAATTCAACGATAAAGGAGGCACTCAAGCTTGATTAAAACTCTGCAAAATACACTGAAGCAGGACAAAGAAAGATTTACGGTTCCGAAATCTGTACAGGACATCATCCCCATCCGCCGCATCTGGCCGGATGGGGTCTTTCAATTTGGCAGCAAGTATTCTAAAACACTGCGTTTTAGCGACATCAATTATGCCATTGCCTCGAAAGAGGATAAGACGGCGATGTTTCTCAGCTATTCCGAGCTGCTGAACGCACTGGACACCGGCTCCACCACGAAGATCACCATCAACAATAAGCGCCTGGACCGGCGCAATTTTGAGCAGGAGATTCTCATCCCGCCCAAGGGAGATGATCTGGACGGCGGACGCAAAGAATACAACGCCATGCTGCTGGATAAGGTTACCGATTCATCCAACAGCGTGGTGCAGGAGCGCTACATCACCCTGTCCGTCCACAAGAAAAATGTAGAGGAGGCCCGCGCATTTTTTGACCGCACGGTCCATGACGCCTCTTCCCGTCTGAACCACATGGACTCCCACTGCGAGGAACTGGACGCGGCAGACCGCCTCCACATCCTGCATGATTTCTACCGTGTGGGTGAGGAAAGCGAGTTCCGCTTTGACCTCCGGGAGAACATGAAGAACGGGCGTTCCTTCAAGGACGCCATCTGCCCGGACAGCATGGAATTCCAGAAAGATCACTTCCGTCTGAACGACCGCTGGGGCAGGGTTTTGTATTTACAGGGGTACGCCAGCTATATCAAGGATTCCATGATTGCTGAACTCTGTGATATGGACCGCAGCCTCATGCTCTCCATTGACATTTTACCTGTTCCCACCGATGAAGCAGTAAGGGAAATCCAGAACAAGCTCTTGGGCGTGGAAACGAATGCGGCAAACTGGCAGCGAAAGCAGAACGCAGCCAATAACTTTTCCGCTGTCCTTCCTTACGACATGGAACAGCAGCGAAAAGAAACCAAGGAAATGCTGGACGATCTGACCAACAGGGATCAAAGAATGATGTTCGGTCTCGTGACCATGGTCCATCTGGCTGATACCAAGGAACAATTGGACAGTGACACAGAAACGATTCTTACAACAGCCAGAAAACATCTGTGCCAGATGAGCGTCCTGCGCTGGCAGCAGAAGGATGGGCTGGATACTGTGCTTCCTTATGGTTTGCGCAGAATCCAAGCCATCCGTACCCTGACCACCGAAAGCACCGCTGTGCTGATTCCTTTCCGAGCACAGGAAATCATGCAGACCGGGGGCATCTACTATGGGCAGAACGCTGTTTCCAAAAACATGATTGTAGCCGACCGCCGCAAGCTCTTAAACGGGAACAGCTTCCGCCTTGGTGTTTCCGGTTCCGGCAAATCCTTCAGTGCCAAAGAAGAAATTGTGAGCATTGCGCTGTCAACCAATGATGATATCCTGATTCTGGACCCGGAGTCTGAATTTGGGTTCTTGGTAGAAGCGCTTGGCGGGGAAATTATTCGGATTTCCGCAGCCTCCAACACCCACCTGAACGCCCTTGATATGGACAAAGCCTACGGTGACGAGCGCAACCCGCTGATTGAAAAATCAGAATTCATTCTCTCGCTGTTCGAGCAGTTAGTAGGGGCAGGCGGTGTGTCTGCCAAAGAGAAATCTATTCTGGACCGCTGCACCTATGATGTGTACCGGGAGTATATGGCAAACAATTATGAGGGTGCAGCTCCCACGCTGAAAGATCTGTACCATTCCCTCTTAAAGCAGCCGGAGCCGGAAGCCAGAGGGCTGGCGCTTTCCTCCGAGCTGTTTATCACCGGCAGTCTCAACACCTTTGCCCAGCACACCAATGTAGACACCAAAGCCCGCATCATCGCCTATGATATCCGTGAATTGGGCGAACAGCTCATGCCCATCGGGATGTTAGTCACCCTCGATGCGATTTTCAACCGTGTGATCCAAAACTGGAAGAAAGGAAAAACCACATGGGTATTTGCCGATGAGTTTTATCTGCTGTTTCGCTACCAGTACAGCGCCGATTTTTTCTACAAGCTGTGGAAGCGTATCCGAAAATATAACGGCCTTGTGACAGGGCTCACGCAGAATGTCGAGGAGCTGCTCCGTTCCGATACTGCCCGCCTGATGCTGGCAAACTCGGAGTTTTTGCTCCTTCTGAACCAGTCCTCCACCGACCGGGATGAACTGGCAAATCTGCTCCATATCTCGGACACCCAGCTTGGCTACATCACCAATGTATCTGCTGGCTGCGGTCTCATCCGCTGTGCTGGCAACATTGTACCGTTTGAAAACAGCTTCCCCCGCAATACCCGTCTGTACCAGCTGATGACCACCAAGCCGGACGAAGCACTGAGGGGGGTGTAAACCTATACATGAAACAACATCGCAGCAGGGAGCCTCCTTTGGCTCCCTGTATCTTTTTTAGGAGGTATGCCATTGAAAGAAATTAAGACCAAACCGGAAAATGGAAAACCAAGGCTTTTGGATAGTGCCGCCAAAGCCCCAAAAACCGCAATGAAGGATGCATGGCTGAAATCCAAGGAGAAAGCCGTATCGGAATTGAAGGGGACGCCTTTTGCCAGCCAGCAGGGAGAAACCTCCAACGCCCCCGCTAACAGCGCCGGAGATCAAATGCTGTCCGGTATCGAAACCACCGCAAAAAAGAGTGCCAACATTACCTATCGGGGCGGGAAAAAACTGGCGCAGACCACCGCTCGGAAAGTCAAAGAAAAAAGAGAAATTTCCCGTACCCTCTCGGAAGCGAAAAACGCTGGCAGCAAAGCAACGGAGATCACGAAGGATACCGCTTCTAAAATACGGACCAAAAATACCGCTGCCAAGGCGGTCAAAGGAAAACCTCAAAAAGCAGTAAAAACCGCCAGCCGTTCTATGAAAGGTGTGAAGAATAGCGCTAAAGGTATCAAAACTGCCCAGCGCTCGGCAAAGACTGCACAGCAGGCAGCCAAGACAGCGCAGGCCACTGCAAAAGCGGCACAAAAAGCCGCACAGGCCGCCAAGGCTACTGCGAAAGCAACAATTGCAGGAGTTAAAGCGGCGGTCCGTGTAACTATAGCAGCGGTTAAAGCAACCATTGCGGCTGTAAAGGGGTTGATTGCTGCCATCGCTGCCGGAGGTTGGGTAGCTGTAGTGATAATCTTGTTAATTTGTTTGATTGCCCTGATTGTCGGTTCCTGTTTCGGCTTATTTTTCGGTTCGGATTCTACGGGAACCGGCACCAGCGTTACGCAGGCTGTGACAACTTTAAACGGGGAATTTCAGGCACACATTCAAGAAATTGAAGATAGCAATAGCCATAATCGGGTGGAGTTTACTTCAAATGACGGAGTGCTTTCTATCAATTGGGAAGATGTTCTCGCTGTTTTTTCTGCCAAGGTGACCGGTGCGGAAGATGGCACTCAGGTGGCTTCTTTGGATGACACTCAAGTTCAGCAGATGCGGGATATTATGTGGGAGATGAATGCAGTGTCTTCCAGCACCCGTACCGAGAGCCATGAAGTGGAAGTTACCGAAGTAGACGAGGATGGAAAAGAAACTACCCGCACCGAAACGGTAACGGAAACCATTCTGGAAATCTCTCTAACACATAAAACAGCGGAGGAAATGGCGCAGCAGTACAATTTCAATGCAAGGCAGAACGAATACCTTGCCTTAATGTCGGAGCCAGAAAATCAGAATTTGTGGGCAGAACTGCTGGGTGGTTTTAACAGCGGCGGTGGTCAGATCATGAATCCAAATACTGATTGGGAAGGGACCGGGATTTTCCAATGGCCTCTTCCGCAAAGTTATACCATTACCTCATGGTTTGGATACCGTGAGGACCCCTTTACTGGAGAAATTGCCTACCACAGCGGAACCGATATCGGCGCTCCGGGTGGTACACCGATTCTGACAGCGGCAGATGGCACAGTCACCATTGCCAATGCCATCGACACTTGGGGCGGCGGGTATGGATACTATATCAAGATAAACCATAACGATACTTTTGACACCCTGTATGCCCACTGTTCCTCTATCTGCGTGACCGTAGGGCAGGAAGTGAAACAGGGCGAAGTCATCGGTTATGTCGGTACCACCGGCAATTCTACCGGAAACCACCTGCACTTTGAAGTATGGCAGAACGGAGAGCGTACCGATGCGCTTGGATATTTTAAAGCGAAAGAATAAAAATGCTATTCTATTTATAACATCAATTGCGCTGTTCTTGCTTTCATACAGAAATTGTGATAGAATGTAGTTAGTCGTTGCTAACTACATTCTATCACATGACATAATTTCTATTAGAAGGGAGGAGAAACTATGTGTTAACAGAATTTTTGAAAAGTATCCGAGGTGAAAAAGCCTTATGGGAAACAATAATAACAGGTGTGGATGTTTGCAATTTTCGTCTTCAAGGCAATACAAAGGATCCATTTATCCCGATATCCTTACAGCCACTTCACTTTGAAGTTTTCTTTTGTTTTGCAGGTCATGTTGTACTCAAACAACAATGGAATCGTGTGGTTGTTGTAAGAAAGCAGGAAATTCTTTTACTATCTGAGGTATCTTCACTGTATTCCGTCGCATGTACAGCGGATTTGGCAGGAATATTGGTATCCGTAGATGCGACTACGGCAAAAGAGAGTTTATATTCCCTATGTCGTATGATGGGAGACTTAAAATTGAATACTTTTGAAGTAAAAAAATATATGGATAAGCAAGATGGATGTGCTGTTATTCATGGTTCATCTTGGGTTTTTTCTACATTTTCTGAAATAGTCAAAATGGAAGACTTTCAAAAAAGCAGATACTGCGTTTGGAAGTCAGTAGAATTGCTATTTCTGCTAAGTACAGGAACATTGTATCCAAAAGATAAAGATAATCTTAAAATAAGTAAGGTAATAAGAGAAGAGATAAATGAGATTTGCAATTATATGGAGATGCATCTGGATGAAAAAATAACGATTGATTATTTGTGTCACAAATTTTATATATCTCCTACTACATTTAAAAAATATTTTCGCAGTATTCGTGGTCAGCCGGTATATACTTGGCTATCACATAAACGTATGGAAAAAGCCGCTGAACTTCTTCGGTGCTCTTCTATGACTGTACTGGACGTTGCACAGGCAATTGGATACGCAAGTTTAAGTCAATTCAATGTAGCTTTTAAAAGGCACTTTAATTGTACACCCAGACAGTATCGAAATAGGTCTGATTCCATTGGTTTTTGTCTGTTTCCAAAAGAATGATTTAGCTAAAGTTGTTATAATAATTAGACAAAATCTATGAAGGAGGGATCTGGTTGAAACAGCACCGTTTTTGGGCATGGGGAGCCGTGATCTGCCTGCTCATGGTAATGATTACAGGATACAAAAGAAAATAACGGAAAGGAAGATTCTATATGAGTTTATACAATAAATTGGCTCTTTTTGTAGGTGGCACACTTTTCGGATCGGTTGGAATTAAACTGCTGTCCAGCAAAGACGCTAAAAAAGCATATGTTCACGCAACAGCCGCAGGACTGCGTATGAAAGATTATGTCATGGAAACGGTAACGACCGTGCAGGAAAACGCATCGGACATTTTAGCTTCTGCCAAAGATCTGAATGAAGAAAGAGCTGCAAAAGAAGCGGAAGAAGCGGCAGCCGCACAACTTGAAACTTCTGAGGAAGAGTAACAGAAAAGAGCCGTTGATACGGCTCTTTTTTTATGAAGGAGAAGCGACAAATGAAGGCAATTATTTTACACGAAAGCAAAGGGCGTATCCGTTTTCGAATCGGTCAGAAAAAAATGACTTTGCAGGAAGCAGATGTGCTGGAAAATTGGTTTCAAAAGAAATCATGGATCACACAAGTAACTGTCCATGAACGCACCGGGTGTGTGATTCTGCAATACTCCGGGTCACGTAAGGAAGTGCTGGCGGCTATCCGTGAGTTTAACTTGCAGGAAGCGCAATCACAAATCACTTTGCCACTGCACAGCAGCCGTGAATTAAACCGTAAATTTCAGGAAAAGCTGGTCGGAAAAGTGGTACTAAAAGCAGCGTCTATGCTCTTTTTGCCGAAACCATTGCAGATCGCACGAATTGTATGGCATATGCTCCCTTTTTTGAAGAGAGGTATCCACTGTCTTTGGAGAGGAAAACTGAAGGTAGATGTGCTGGATGCACTGTCCATAGGAATTTCCGCATTTCGCAAAGATTTCGGAACAGCAGGAACCGTCATGTTTCTGCTGGAACTGGGCGAACTGTTGGAAGAATGGACCAGAAAAAAATCAATGGAAGACCTTGCTCGCTGTATGGCCCTGAATGTGGATCGGGTATGGCTGAAGACACCGGAATCAGAAATTCTGACAGCAGTATCAGATATCCGCCCAGGTGACAAAATCGTGATTCGTACCGGGAGCATGATTCCTATGGACGGTATCTTAGCCGAGGGGGAAGTCACAGTCAATCAGGCTTCTTTGACTGGAGAGTCTGTACCGGTCGTAAAACACCCGGGAAACACCGTGTATGCCGGTACTGTCATAGAAGAAGGCGAGTGCATACTGGAAGTAAAACAAGCTATGGGTTCCAGCCGATATGATCAAATTGTAACCATGATTGAAAAATCCGAACAGATGAAATCGGCAGCTGAAAGCAAAGCGGCTAACCTTGCAGATAAATTGGTTCCGTATACCTTTGCCGGCAGTATCTTGAGCTTTCTGCTGACACGAAATATCCTGCGGGCCTTGTCGGTACTTATGGTGGATTTCTCCTGTGCGTTAAAATTTTCCATGCCGCTGGCGGTGCTTTCTGCCATGCGGGAAGCCGGAAAAGAACATATCACTGTAAAAGGCGGCAAGTTCTTAGAAGCGGTGGCGGCGGCTGATACCATCATATTTGACAAAACAGGTACATTGACACATGCTTGTCCGAAGGTTACGCAGATCATCACTTTCGGAGAACGAAATGAGTCGGATATGCTGCGCCTTGCGGCCTGTTTAGAGGAACATTTTCCCCATTCTATTGCAAACGCCGTAGTACAAGAAGCGCAGTGCAGAGGGTTATCCCATGAAGAATTTCATTCCAAGGTAGAATACATAGTGGCTCATGGTATTGCCAGTACGGTAAATGAGGAACGGGTATTGATCGGAAGTGCGCACTTCATTTTTGAAGATGAGGGAGTAACTGTTCCGCTAAATGAACAGGAGCGATTTGATCGTCTTCCTGAAGAATATTCTCATTTGTATTTGGCGATTGGCAGAGAGCTTGCAGCAGTGATTTGTATTTCCGATCCGCTGCGCAGGGAAGCTAAAGAAGTATTGACTGCGCTGCGTGCTTTGGGAATTCAAAAAACAGTTATGCTGACAGGCGACAGCTATCGGACGGCATCTACGGTTGCAAACCGCTTAGGGGTTGACGCATTCTGCGCTGAGGTTCTTCCTGCGGATAAAGCAAAATTTGTAGCCGATTTGCGCCAAAAAGGACATATTGTTTTAATGGTCGGAGATGGTATCAACGACTCTCCCGCTCTTTCAGAAGCGGATGCGGGAATTGCCATCAGTGACGGCGCAGCAATTGCCAGAGAAATTGCTGATATTACCATTGCGGCGGACAGCCTTTGGGAGCTTGTTAAGCTGCGTCGTATTGCAATGGCTTTGATGGAGAGAATTCACTCAAATTATCGGTTTGTCATCGGATTTAACGGGACGCTGATAGGCTTGGGATTGGCAGGAATTTTACCTCCCGCAGCATCGGCCGCACTGCACAATCTTTCTACGCTTGGCGTCAGCCTGCGTAGTATGAGTGCTCTGCCGGAACCCAAACAGGATAATGACCGCTGTATATAGCCGGACAACCAAAAGAGAGAAACCTTTGTGTAGTTTCTCTCTTTTTATTCATCCATAAAAAATGCAGAAGCACTTGACATTCAGCTTAAGAGCAACTATAATATAGCAGTGATATATAGCACCGCTATATTTTTTAAGGAGGCGTGTACCATAGATGAGAATCTGACAACTTTGGATCAAATCCATGAGGCGGCAAAAGCGGAGTTTTTGCAAAAAGGCTACAAGGACGCTTCCCTGCGGAATATCGTCAAATCTTTGGGCAAGACACTGGGAGCCTTTTACGGTTATTATAAAAGCAAAGAGGAACTTTTTGAGGCTTTGGTGGGCGAACATTATCAATACTTGATTGATCGCTTTAAGGACGCTCAGAAGCAATTTGCCGACCTGCCCCATGAACAGCAGCCGGAAGTGATGGGCGATATATCAGGGGTATGCATGTTTGATATGCTGCATTATGCCTATCAGCATTTAGAGGAATGTAAGCTCATTCTTTGTTGTTCCGAAGGGACCCGCTTTTCTGGGCTGATTGATGAGATGGTGGAAATTGAAGTGGAGGGGACACACGCTTATCAAAGAGTGCTGGCGGAATTAGGCAGACCCTCCCCGCCGCTTGACCCAACTCTGGAGCATATTTTGATCACCGGGATGTTTCATACGTTTTTTGAACTTGTTATCCATGAAATGCCGCTTCCCGATGCGGAAAACTATGTAAAGGAAATGCGGGCCTTTTACACCGCAGGATGGATGAAAATTATGGGGCAATAACGCCCTATAATTTTTGACTTGCAGTTAGCTTAAACTAACTAAATTAGATATAAGAAGGACAAATCATTGTCCTCTGTATCATAAATGAAATGTAAAGGAGGAATTCTCTTGAAAAAACAATCTAATTTATCGCGCCTGCTCACGATTGCGGGAAGTTACCGATATCTGACCTATGCGTCCTGGATCCTCTCCGCAATCAGCGCATTGATCGCACTCGTGCCTTATTATTTTATCTGGCAGGTCATGCGTGAAGTGCTGGAAGTCGCTCCGGATTTCAGCCGTGCGCAGAATCTGACCTACAACGGCTGGATGGCAGTGATGTTTGCGGTCATTGCGGTACTGGTGTACATCGCCGGGCTGATGTGCTCCCATCTGGGCGCATTTCGCATTGCCACCAATTTGCGTTTGCAGTCCATGAACCATATCGTAAAACTCCCCCTGGGATTTGCGGAACATTTTGGCAGCGGTAAGCTGCGCAAAATCGTCAATGAATCCAGCGCTGCTACGGAAACCTATCTGGCACACCAGCTCCCGGACCGTGCGAACGCCCTCGCAACTCCCTGCGGTCTTCTGGTTCTGCTGTTTGTGTTTGACTGGCGGCTGGGTCTTTTGAGTTTGGCGCCGGTACTTCTGGGCTTTCTCATTATGATGGCGATGACCGGAAAGGAAATGCAGCAGAAGATGAAGGAATATCAGAATGCGCTGGATGATATGTCCAATGAAGCGGTAGAGTATGTCCGAGGTATTCCGGTGGTAAAAACCTTTGGCCAGACCATCTTTTCCTTTAAGAAGTTTAAGGATTCAATTGACCGGTACAAGGTGTGGGTGATTGCCTACACCAAGCAGCTGCGCACGCCTATGATGTTCTATACCGCGGCCATTAACGGTGTGTTTGTCTTTTTGATCGCAGGAGCCTTGCTGTTTACGCAGGATCAGGTCACGACAGAATTTTTGCTCAATCTGGTATTCTATATCATCATTACGCCGATCATTTCCGTGACACTCACACGTATTATGTTCCAGAGCGAAAACGCTATGATCGTGGACGATGCTTTACAGCGGATTGACAGCGTTCTGAATTTGGAGCCGCTGAAAGAAACAGCTCATCCCATGCATCCGAAAGACGGCTCTGTAGAGCTTGAACAGGTACATTTCAGCTATAACGGAGAAAAGGATGTTTTGAATGGCATATCTATTTCTATTCCTGCCGGGCAGACAGTCGCTTTTGTGGGACCGTCCGGCGGCGGAAAAACCACGCTGGCAAATCTGATCTCCCGCTTCTTCGATCCTCAAAGCGGTACTGTAAGGGTGGGCGGCGTAGACGTCCGTGATATTCCGAAAGAAGAACTGATGAACACGGTTTCCTTTGTGTTCCAGAACAGCCGGCTGATCAAAGCTTCCATCTTTGAGAATGTGCGTCTGGGTAAACCGGAAGCCACCCGGGAGGAAGTCATGGCTGGCTTAAAAAATGACCAGTGCGACGATATCCTTGAAAAACTGCCGGATGGTATGGATACGGTGATCGGCACCAAGGGGGTCTATCTTTCCGGCGGCGAGCAGCAGCGGATTGCTATTGCCCGCGTGATGCTGAAAAATACCCCCATCATTATTCTGGATGAAGCCACAGCTTTTGCGGATCCCGACAATGAAACCAGAGTACAGGCGGCTTTTTCCAAACTGTCTCAGGGCAAAACGGTCATTATGATTGCCCACAGGCTTTCCACGGTGGCCGGTGCAGATCGGATTTACGTTGTAAAAGACGGGCAGATCGCAGAGAGCGGTTCCAGCCGTGAGCTGATGGAAAGAGGCGGTCTGTTCGCCCGGATGTGGCAGAACTATCAGACTTCCATTCAGTGGAAGGTACAAAAGGAGGTACAGTAAGATGATCAGACGTCTGCAAAAACGATATGCCTTGTCCGAACAGGGCGCAAAGGATTTAATTAAGGGCTGTTTTGCCTGCGTCCTGCAAAATATCTCTTTCATGTTCCCGGTGGGATTGCTGTACTGCATGGTGAGCGATCTGATGAACGGCGGTGTTCCGGAAAGCCGGCTTCCCTTCTACATTGTCGGCTGTATTCTCTGTGTGGGATTGATCTTGCTGACAACCTACTTCCAGTATAACGCCACCTATTTTGCCACCTATACGGAAAGCGGCGTGCGCCGTATTACGTTGGCGGAGCGGCTGCGGAAAATCCCCCTGTCCTTCTTCGGAAAGAAAGACCTTGCGGATCTTACCAGCACCATTATGGCGGACTGCACCTTTTTAGAGCAGAGCTTTTCCCACTTTATCCCGGAGCTTGCCGGATCCATCATCTCTACGGTCTTGATTGCCGTCAGCCTGTTCTTCTACGATTGGCGTATGGCGCTGGCGGCTCTTTGGGTGATGCCGGTGGCGTTTGCCATTGTAGGTTTTTCTGCAAAGGTACAGGAAGGGTTTAATCAGAAATCCATGGATGCGAAAATGGCCTGCGCGGATGGAATTCAGGAGTGTATTGAAACGGTGCAGGATCTGAAAGCCAACAACGCTGAAAAAGAATACCTCAAAGGGTTGGAAAAGAAGATCCGCGCGGTGGAACACCGCTCCATTCTCAATGAGTTCGGTTTGGCGGCATTTGTAGTATCCGCATCCCTTGTGTTAAAGCTTGGGATTGCCACGGTTGCGCTTGCAGGCTCCGTTTTGCTGATGCAGGGTAGTTTGGATATTTTGACCTTCTTCCTGTTCCTGCTGGTGGTTTCCCGGCTCTATGATCCCTTGCAGGGTGCGCTGCAGAATCTGGCGGCGGTAATTTCCACCCGGACAAATATCGCCCGTATGAATGAAATCCTTGACCATCCCATTCAGCAGGGCAAAACCAGCCTTTCCAATCAGGGGTATGACATTACCTTTGACCATGTTGGGTTTGCCTACAACACCGGAGAAACAGTATTAAAGGATGTCAGCTTTACTGCCAAACAGGGGGAAGTGACCGCACTGGTGGGTCCCTCCGGCGGCGGTAAAACAACAGTGTCCCGTCTGGCAGCCCGGTTTTGGGATGTGAGCCGGGGAAAAATTACGGTAGGCGGTATGGATGTCTCAAAAGTGGATCCGGAAACGCTGCTTTCTCTTTATTCCATTGTGTTTCAGGATGTTACCCTGTTTGACAACACCATACTGGAAAATATCCGTATCGGTAACAAAGACGCCACAGATGAGGAGGTTCTGGCTGCGGCACGGCTTGCCAATGTGGATGAATTTGCCGAGAAGCTTCCTGATAAATGGAATACTAACATAGGCGAAAACGGTTGTGAGCTCTCCGGCGGAGAACGCCAGCGGATTTCCATTGCCCGTGCCTTCTTAAAGAACGCGCCGATCATCCTTCTTGACGAAGCTACAGCCTCTCTGGATGTGGAGAATGAAACGCTGATACAGACAGCTCTGTCACGGCTGATCAAAGACAAAACTGTTCTGGTGATCGCACACCGGATGCGCACGGTAGCCGGTGCGGATAAAATCGTCGTGCTTTCCGATGGTATGGTGGCGGAAGAGGGCGATCCGGATACCCTGCTCCAGCAAGACGGTATCTATACCCGCATGGTAAAATTACAGACAGAAAGCCAGAACTGGACGCTGGCATAGTGTGATTTTCTGTTGCGGGCATAAACCAGATGTTAGGCAAATGCCGCACGCAAAACATTACTATTTTTGAGTGTGGCTTTGTCTATATCTGGAAACACTTTAGTACAGTATCTTGACAAAATGATGTATGGTATGGTAAAATCAATCAGTTAGAGTTAGCTAACTATTTTTATTTTATTTTGGTTAGCCGGTGCTAACCGCATGGGGATAGAAGAATGCTAAAAGTAACAATGAAAATCGATGGAATGTCCTGTGGAATGTGTGAGGCTCATATAAACGATGCGATCAGAAAAGTATTTTCTGTTAAGAAAGTGACTTCTTCTCACAGAAAAGGGATCACGGAACTGCTTATACAAGACGCCGTTGACACACAGTTACTGAAACATGCTGTGGAAGAATTCGGGTATAAGGTGTTGGATATTCGTTGTGAACCTTATGAAAGACAAGGGTTTTCCCTGTTTAAAAGAAAATAGATGAGGGTGAAAAGACATGCCTTTTGAATTATGGCAGGGGCTGCTGATTCCTTTTGCCGGGACGACGCTCGGCGCAGCCTGCGTCTTTTTTATGCGGAACAATTTGAGTGAACTGGTTCAGCGTGCGCTTACCGGCTTTGCGGCAGGGGTTATGGTGGCGGCTTCC
>ENA-OPVL01001655-OPVL01001655.1-human-gut-metagenome-genome-assembly--contig:-NODE-1655-length-13213-cov-2.805062_pt1 | contig 13213 bp, 17 predicted proteins | sample MGYA00241496_ERZ501984 | MGnify/ENA primary metagenome ERZ501984 (study PRJEB25962, sample SAMEA2042986) | human gut metagenome | biome: human gut; feature: human-associated habitat; material: faeces... | reverse complement strand
AAATGGGCGTAAGTAAGTTTGTTTTGAAATTAAGATTGTATAAAGATGAGCAGAATCATGATGTCCTATTAACGAAACATAACCCTTTATACCATACTGCCAATACTTTTGCATTTCTGCAATTCCCTCAAGATACATAGTTTCTTCCTGTTCTCTATACAGTGGAGCAAATGTCATTGCATGTGCAAGAAGATATTTCTCTGAACCAATATCGATTTCAATATGCAAAGGCAGATCCATAATCTGGTCTTGCGTTGTAGGTGATATCAGCTTAATCATTTCATCAAATTTTTAGTGAATTATGAATATCTCCAATAACATAAGTTGCCATTACTTAGAATCTCCTTCTCGTTTCAGTCTAGCTCTTTTCGTTCCACTTCCCTAAATCTGTCATCCATAGCAATATACTCAAACATCGCAACTCTTTGCGATGTAGAAACCGACACCCGCTTCTGCTCTTCATTCCACCATGCAACTGCCCTATCATAGGCTTCCCTTGCTGTCTTTTTGCTTACATATATTCCAAGCCACTCGTCGGCATCATGATTCCATTCATCTGCTGTAACAAGGAGAAAGAACGGTCCCTTCCCATAAACAGATTCCTTATCAAACTCTGCCCATAGCAATTCAGGTTCTACTTCTACAAATATTTCATTGTCCTGATTGAATTCTTCTATCGTAAGCTTTGTACAAGGATTATTGAGATAAAAATCATATTGTTGAAATCCATGCTCATCTGCAGGATTACTAATCACGCGTTCATATGAAGCTTTCAACTTCGATATATCATCATATATTCCAATGATTTCATCTCCATCATAATACCCCGGAAAATATAATAAAAATAATCTATTCTCCATAACAAATCCACCTTCCATTTTTGTACTCTATTTTTAATCCGCTTACTGAAATCAATTGCTTTTTTCTTTGCCGTTATGCTCTACAATTATGTGCATTATTTCTCTATTATGCTTTACACCAGCTTTAGGAATACTATATCTGCATGCTATATCCACGGATACATCCGCAACCTTCCCGCAAAATACTTCCTCTGTATCAGTCTTTACCACAATTTGTGTATTACCATCCCAATTTTCCAAAAACTCAGACAAATTCATAATAATAACCATCCTTCGCTCTAAAATATTCCATATATAGTTTTTCCATTTATTTCAATATCCGTCCTCGCTGTATTTGACAACACAATTACCATCCGCTTATTCAAGCATAAATCAAATTTTCTTTTTTCCAACACTTTTGCGATATTTTTATCGCTTTCTTCTAAATTATCCTCCATGCCTATACCATACACAAACATGTCGTCATAACTAGCTGGAATTTCATTTCGATATTCGTATAATCTGTATGACCAGTCTTCTCTATTAACAACAGCAAAATTTCGCCCTATCTGTAAATAAGGCTTTATATCTTTGAACAAAAGAACATCTTCTGCCTTTCTTTCTACCTCACGTGAATTTTCATGAAGAACAATCTCAATCGCAGGTTCTATCGTATCATCGTTTGTTGAAACAATTACTCCGTCTAAATCCTTTTGAGATGTGTATATATCCTTAGAAAATTCAACATCTGCCATTCCCACACCATAAAGATATAAGTCATTGTATTTTTCAGCCGGTATGTCCGAAATCATCAGATAATCGTGATAATGACCATCTTCAAAACATATGGATAACCTGATATTTCTTGCCAAATACTTTCTAAGTTCTTTAAACTGAATTGCCATAATCTATTGTCTCACTTTCTCTTATAAAGTTTTTCCCATAATTCCCCCTCTATGTTCCGCCAAGATTCCGCTCTCCATATTGGTTCTCCCCAAAATCTATAATCCCAAATATGCCATGATTCATTTTCTTTGCGATAATCATTGGATTTACCCGAATATGCATTTTCAAGATTATCTTTTCCCGAACGACGTATTTTCTTATTCGCTACTCTCTTGGCAAATTTCGTTTTGCCACCGACTTTGTATACTGGTGTATGCTTATAACTTCTGCTCATTGTTAAATCTTTCACTCCCAACGACAATCTCTTCTAATGTCCTTGGTTCATAATTCATAAGTGCTATTCCTCCCACTTTGGCAAAACAGTATATCTGCCACTATAATAGCCTTCCAAAAGTTTTTCCTTCAAATCATCATGCCATGCTCTCATTGTAGATTGTAGATAGTATATTTCGCCTCTGCCATTTTCATCAATCTCTAATATGTTGCCCGTCGTTACATCCATGTGAAAGATGATTTTCTTTTCATTTCCACCGTAATATTCGATAGTTAGATATTTATCAGCATCTTTTGCAAACACCATAACACAATTCAAAAGAATAGCTATGAGACGATACTCAGGATTCCACCATAATTCTTTTATGTTTATTGTTGTTTCTTCTATAGGTAACCATGCCAGTACATTATCAAGTTCAATTACTCCTCCTCGGCTTTGCCTAAAACTTCCAGCCTTTCCATTTTCAGTGCTCCATAATCCGGTGTCCCAACAACCAGCGGATAAATGGCCATTCTTCTCTATAATTAAGCAAACCTCAAAATCCTGGGGAAGCATATCTTTTATGAAATGAAATCCTGTTAATGTTATTTCTCCTGGCTTATTTGATATAGCAAATGCCTCATTTATATCCATAATTATCTTCTCCTTTGTTTTTTTTATCTGACCTATTTTCACGCAGTTCCGCACTTGTCATAGGTCTGCGGTGTGATTGTACAAACATCACAGCTCTCTTTATCCCACTAACCATATTTATTTCCTGCTGTGAATATTCACCATAGTCTGTGACAATATCTACATTTTCTGGATCCTGCAAAACTTCTTCCAACACACTATCAAATCCATGGGCATGATCCAACTGACCATTACGCACGAAATGATATATTAACCCTGTTCCAGAGAACTCCGCCGCAATATAATCAACAGCTCCTCTTTCAAAACCATATCCCATCTGCACACACCAAATACCAGAAGTATCATCATAAACCGGGATATATTCACTAAGATATCTCTGCTCTAATAAATCATCTGAACCACCTGCATATTCAGGTTTGTTATCAGCATTAATCCTATGACTATTTTTACTGTATAAATTCGTGAGATATTTAAGATATGCAATTCTCTCATCTTTTTCGTTCAAGGACATACGCTCAATATATATCGGATTAATATGCTTATGTTCAAACTCTCCCTGATATGCTACTCCATCAAACTTAATATCTACGCAAACCTGAACATCAGAATAATCTCCTCTGAGATTTTTATAAAGTTCATAATCATCGTCAAAATAACCTAAGATTATTCCTATCTTCTCGTTAAACATAGTTGTATTCCAGTTACCATAGAGACTTCTTACAATGTCACCATGCCGGAAGTTGTGTGGTATAAATATGAAGTCAGACAATGATTCACTATAAGGTATATTCCCTGATGCAATATTACTTTCATTGTAATATTGCTTGTCTTCCATAATCTGTGATATCGCCTTTAATATCCTATTCCTTAATACATCATCAGTTATTTCGTCCATAAACTGTTTTAACCACTTTACCTTTTCCTCATATGAAATCATAATGTGATTTGCAACTATTGTAGCCTTTTCTATATCTGTAAATTCGTGGTGAATACTATGTAGATAAGCTCTTGTATCTTTCGATGTGATAAACTCATCAATAAAATCCTTTTCCATTCTAGACCTCCAAATAATTATAGGAGTATGTAAAAACAAAAAGACATTTATTTCTATACTCTTTTAGAAGATTCACTATATATTTGCTAGTCAAAGTATAATCTACCGGATCACAACCAAACTTTTCTGTAAGATCAAGAACTACCACTCCTCCGTAATTCCCCTCAATTATGTCGTTAAGATGATTTTGTACAAGATACACATCAGGTTCTATCTCGCTGATTACTTCCAGGCGTTGGCTACTTATACGCTTTGCCCTTATTAAGCTCTGCATAAGTGTTTCCGTCATATCTTTTACAGCCTCAATACTATGACCGCATACCACATAATGAACCATATTTCCCTTGAAGACAGATGCATTTTCATGTTCTTCAATATTAATAAGCTCATCAATAAATGCCTAATCATATATAGCACTCTTGCAAATATTTTTGTCCGGAACAATTCTCTCCTTGAAATCGAAGTGAAATGATTTCGTTTCACTATTGTAGTAGTTGTAAATCCATAAGTTTGATGTGTCTACGAATCTGTTAGTTAAATTCACGAAATCCCTTCTTCTTGCTTCCAAAAGAAAGTCAAGTGCCTGATACATGGTAATTTCACAAGGTACAGTTTTTATTCTGTTTACTGAATTTTGGTGCCAATATTGATTTTAAACCTACATTTTCACATTTCATACGTTCTTCACCTCTATGTTTTCTTCATCTCTTTTAACGCTATTCGTGTTATGTAAATTTACAAATTTATCTTTATATATGTCTTCTACAAAAAATACTGGTAATTTTCCACGATATGTCTGATATAATACATCCTCTGAAATCTGTATATAACGTTTTCCCACTGGTGTATCTATTTTTTGCATATAATCTACTACAATAGAATTTTTCATTTTATCATTGATTTTCCCACAGATAATACAATAGCTGTTAAGTGATGTATGAATTTTATTTTCTTCCCAATTCCATTTATATCTAATTAGACATTCTTCATATTGATGCCTGTGTTTTGACTTCTTATTTGCTTTAGATATATCATTTTCTTTCCGTTTGAGATATTTGGGTATTTCTAAATCTGAACTAAATTTTTGTTCCAATTCTTTCACCTTCCTCTGTCACCAATCCGACTAAAACCAAAAACAGAAACGTCTTTTAAAATTGAACTCTCAAATATACCCTCGGTCACCCGAGGACCTCAAAAATACCTTTGCTGCTACAAATGTCAGCACAGAATATCTTGTCGAGGTATAGCAACTTGTCATTAGTACTCATAATTGTTCTCCAATTTTTTTATCTGCTCTACTTCAATTTGGGCTGCATCGACCAAATCAATTGCTTTTTTATACGTATCCTTTTACCCGATAATTTTTGACCACATCCGGATACTGGTTCTCTTTATCATAAACTCCAAAACAACTGCCCCTTTCTGTTTTTTACCTTGAGATTTTACTATATCAATTGGTTTATAAATCTACTCAAATCGTTTCTTTCAGAAATATCAAAAACAAAACTTTATCTCTCTTTCAATTCTCGTTTTACACCTGATACCCGATTCTGAGTAGCATATTTTGTTAAGCGTTCCAAATACAATAGTGGCATCTGTTGTATTTGAAGGAAATGGCTCTCTAAAACTTCTTATCCAATTCCACTATAATTGGATAATGATCGGACAATGTTGACAATGTTTTATTATCATCAATAAAAACGTTTTTTATATTCAGTCTAAAAAGCACTGTATTTTTTATTAAAAAATGATCTATTGAAGATCCTGTTATATGATTTGTTACACCACCTCCAGAAATATCCGTGTAGCCATATACATTAATCAGCTTTCGATACTGTTGTCTTTCACACTCACGTTCTTCATCCCATCTATTCTTGATTACGTAATCTCCTGAATTAAAGTCTCCCAAAATTAAGTCCGGTCTATCGGCTTCTCCCATTCCGTGCAATAAAGGCAATAATACAGATGAACTAGGTAAATGAATTCCAAGTATTCTAAATTCTTTTAACAATTCAATATACTTATTTAAATACCCATCTTTAAATGATGTTTTACAATCATCACCATCTGTCTTTTTCCATACACTTTTCTGCTTAGGAACCACAGCTACTGTTACATTTAGTCCCTTTTTGTACGGTTCTATAACTGTTAGATTATTCTTCTCAAATAAAGATATCCAGTTACTATACTCATCACAACCCCATTGAATACTACCATTATACTCATAATAGGGGAACTCCTGCAATACTGCCACATCATCTTCATTTGATATTAATTTAACCAAATATCCAATGATTTCTTCAGCCATATTTTTTCGATATTCGGTGTCTTTATCTTTCTTTTTTTCATACCAGTCCCATACCCCATCAAATCTATTTATATTCCATGTTATTATCTTCATTGGTCATACTCCTCATACTTTTCCAATGCTTTTTTCAATGTTTCTTTAATCTTATTTCTATAGGATTTCTCGCCTTTTTTCTCTCTGTCAAGAACTTCTACACATCCGCTATATTGCAATACCCAAAAAGTAAAACTATTGAGATTTACTTTGAGTTCTATATCATAATACTTGTTTTCGTCCGCATCGTATCCTACAACCTTAAAGCGATCTGAGAACCAATCCACAACCTGTGTGAATTGATCTGTATCTATACGTATTCTTACTCTCTCAACCTTACCTGTGAACATATACGGATTTTCCATTCTATATTCAAATAGATCATTTAATTCTAAAAGTCCGACCTCCTCTTTTGTAACAGCTTTCGCTCGATTAATTGTAACGTCTGTCATCAAATCAATTCTGTACAGCTTATATTTCAAGTCTGTACGTCTTTCCGTTTCCAGATCAGCTCCCAACATATAGTAGCGTCCATTAGAAAATATAATATCAAATGGTGAACAAATCCTGTGTACATCCTCTCTATACTTCTCCGGTGTCTCTGGCAGCACCTTTCCATATCTTCCATATGGTACCAGCCTTACCTTCTGATTTCCATAATCATACACGCACAGATTAAATTTTATCTTTTTCCCCTGCTTAATCGCCTGTCTGATTAACCGAACTTGCTGTAAGACGCGACTTTCTATATAACCAACTTTTTCATCTATATCATCATCTCCAACAAAATACGGCTGATTCCCCATACGGTGACGATAATTCGTCAAATCAGAAAATCTCTTGCCAGCCAGAAATGTAATCCTATTTGCAAGATTATCTGCCTCTTTCTTGGTCAAGATTTTGCTATTAAGTACTGAATCCATCAGAAACATCCATTCCGTGTCAGATAATGTTTCCATCATCCAGTATCCAATCGCCCTTCCTTTCTGCCCTTTTTTAATAAATATGATTTCTCGCTCAGTCACTCGACATTCTCTTATAATTTCGTCGCATTCTTCTTCCGTTTCATAGACTCTTGCACCCATTCTATCCAAAAACCCCTCAATTGCCTTGCGCTCTATTTTAGATTTAGATTTATCTTTTTCCTTTACATATCCCATCGCTTTTACATGTTTGATAATCTCTGCTTTTCCTATTGGATTTTCTCTACTTGCATATTCTCGCAAAATCTCACGTATAATATCATCATTACTACGTTCTCCAAATTCTTTTTCTGGTCGTGGCATAAAACCGTTCCTTTCTATTTTTTTGTGCTATAAGGTTATACATCTTAATCTTGACTAACTTTATATATTGCTGCATGCCTTGATCTTGTTCTACATATTTCCCCATTTGCATCTCTGCAATACTCCACATCTTTACGTTCTTTAAAATATTTAGCAATCCCTCTTCCTACTGCACTCCGAACAGCTGGTGTTCCAATACTTCGAAAACTTTCAAAATCAAGTAAGGTAAATGTACCTCCCACTTTTTTTACTTTTTCGTCATCTTTAAGGAATTGATCTATCTCTTCAATTAAATTGTGCAATGCTTTCTGATAATCTTCCTTATCTTCTCTTATTCCAAAATGATCTTTTAATATTTGATCAGCAAGCTCGCATGGTTTCATCTGTTTATCCAAAGCTTCTTTGCATAATCTTTCACTTAACATCGGAGACATATATATCTGTAATCTCATAGCTATAACTCCTATCTTAATCACTCTACTAAATATTATAGTAGAGTGCCCATACATTGTCAATAAGAATTCGCTTTCCTTGTCCAATAATATCAACATCTATATCATCCTGTTGTAATGTTACAGGCTTAAATTCCTGCACTAATAATTCACTCTCTGACTCATAATTCTTCGAATACTTCTCTCTCTCATACTCATCATATGACGGAAGCATTCTCTCAAAGTATTCCAGCGTTTTTTTTCCTGCTCTATGTGTCTTTTTTCTGCCTCAAGCCTACGTTTTCGCCCCTGTTCTGCTTCCATCTCTTTCCGTTCTTTTTCCCTGCGAGCTTCCTCATCGGCATAGAGCTTAGCAAGTAATTCATCTATCCTTTTCTTGTATTCTGCATCCTTCCGCTCCTTCTCCCATGGAGATTCCGATATAGCAGGGTGTAACGGATCTGATGTTTTATCATAATAGTTGACACTTTATTCTCGCATATGATTATATATAATACGAGATAAAGGAGGTGCTTTTATAGCACGAAATCAGAAACATTATGACACAACATCATTCCGAAGGAAATCTACTTACAGGTTCAAGAAGAGTTGGTCCGCAGGCGAGTAGTTAAAACCAGTGCCAATGGCAAAAAACGAAGCTATAGCTGCAATCACTGCTTCTCCCAAATCATTATCTGCGGAGAATGTGGTGAAATGTTCCGAAAGCTCCACTGAAACAATCGTGGAGTTAAATCTATCGTCTGGCGTTGCATCAGTAGGCTTGAATCCACAGGACTAGAATGCCACGCCAGAACCATTAACGAACCGGTCCTTCAGGATGCTGTCGTCAAAGCAATCAACCAGATGCTTGGAGACAAAAGTAGCTATCAGGTACAGCTACAGCTCAACATTGCCTCAGTCATCCGAGCTTCGCAGGCAACCTCCGTTGAAAACATCGATGAGAAGCTGATGGTCCTACAGCAAGAGCTTATCCAGAAAGCCCAGAGCAAAGAAGCCTATGACGAAATTGCCGATGAAATATTCAGGCTTCGAGAACTCCGCCAGAAGACCACCGTCGACACTGCCGCAAGGGATGAACAGATAAAGCGGATCAATGACCTACAGGATTATATCGCACAGCAGACTACCCACCTCACCGAATTTGAAGAATCGCTGGTACGACGCTGGAGCAAACAGATCACCATCTGGGATGACCACATCACCGTCGAACTGAAATCCGGACTTAAAGTTGATGTAGAAAAATAAGCATAGAAAACAAAGGCTCCTCACCACTGGAACTAATCCGGTGATGGGGAGTCTTTCCTTAACTATTAGACCTTTTTACCGCCTCTTGGATAAGGTGCTTTTTCTTTATAAATACGGCTATTTTTTGTGTTGTAGTGTTGTCCATGTGCTTTTACCATGTGCTCAATAGGTGATTCATGCGTTCCAGCAGCAACATCTGCTACAGTATCTGCTACATTTTTTATTGTATCAGAATTGACTGCTTTTTTAACACTCGGACTTTGCGTTGGAATTTTTACGTTCGTGCTCTTCTTTTTTCCTCCACCATTAACTACACAATCTGTAACAACTCCTGCACCTATAGTGACTACAGCTTTAGCGATTTCAGTAGCAATCGGATACTTATTGGAGAAGTTTGTCACAGCCTCCACAGCCTTTGCTATCTTTGCTCCAATACCCTTATGAACTGGAGCATCTACAGGCAGAGATTCTTTTATATGTTCCTCTGATTTTGTGATCTTCTTTTCCTGAATAGGCCCCTTGTTTAAATCTTTATTCACAGCATCCGTAGTATTAGGTTCTACCGATGGTTCCACCGTATTGTTTTCCACTGATGGTTCAATAACCGGTTCAGCTAGAGAAATCACCTCACACGAAACAAACGGTCCATCACCAAAATCTATCTTTTCTTTTGTTACGGGATTGAAATACCAATTCGTTGGATTTTGCCAACTCCCACCATGTGCTTCTAGGTGCTCTTCCCTGTAAGAAATTGAATGTTACCAGGATTTCTTTGATATTCTGGATATTGTTCCGCACTTTTCATATGCTGACCTTCGAAAGCTTTACCATTTTCATCGTAAGCTTTGCCTTTTTCAAGAATATCTTTCTGCTGTTCAGGAGTCCAGTTTCTTGTTCCTTTTCCCTCTTTAACAAGTTCTTGTTCTTTTTCCCAGGCTTCACGTATAGCTTTTTGAGATTCTGCTGTTCTTCTTGACATCGGCTTAATCTCCTATACCAAGCAGATCGTACAAGTCATTCAAAAATGCTATAAAATCATCATATATTTCATCATCTTCGATTCTTTCAGCTTCTTGATTATAAATAGCTATTTTCTCACCAGCCTTTTCGCAGAGGATAGGGTCTCCTGATGCGAGTGCACCGATGACGATATAATCTTCACTAGGTCTGTCATTGTTATCTACATTAACTACAGGTTTATGTTCAACACCATATAGCTGAATACCTGCTGGCAAGAAAAACTCCCCACCATCAGAAAACAACAACCATTCCTTATATTTTTCCGGTAGCTTTACATTGTGCTCTTTCTCGAATTCGGTTATTTTTTCTTCGGTTGTTGCTTCAAGGAAATTCATCTTTCCTTGCTCATTAAACTTATCTACAATTACTTTCAATTCATCAGAAATCATCTAGATATTCTCCTTTCACACGTTTTCCAAATCATTGGGAGCATCTTCTAATCCCCATAAAAACGGGGCATCTTTAATATCACGTCCATTTAAGCAATCTTCTAATTCTGGACGTATTGTTATGGTATTAATGTCAAAAACTTTTGGTGCTCCAACCCTTACATTTTCTCTAAGTTTCGCATCGTACCCATCCCTATCAAAATGATTTGTTACAAGCACTAAATTATGCCCTCCAAAGCATTTTACTTCATCTGATGAACTACATGATTCGTATCTAATACCATCAAAATCCTTATCATTCAACACCCACTGTAATAATAACTGTGGCATAATATATTCTTCAATAAATTTGCTCCCCGGGTGCTCCACTACTAATGAGCAGGCAGCTCTTAATGGATAAGTACAGATATATTTAAGTAAATATAATTTAACTTGTTCAGCATCTTTTTCGTTGTGAAACCAAGAGATAAAACTATGTTTAAGAGGCATTAACTTTTCAGAGAAATCAATAAATTTCATGTAGTTATTTTCACTCTGTGGAATATCAAATCTTGAAATCGCAAATTTCTCAGGCTTTCCACATTCAAACCAACACAATTCTGCTTGAGATGCTAAATACAAGCATGGATGCCCCGGCATACTATATCTTTCTGTGCCCACCAAATAATTTTTGCTGAGTGGAATATGAAACAGCTCTTTTCTTTCCAAAGGAAATGGATTGTCATCATAAATAGCACGTATTCTATAATATGTTTCCAAACGATAAGCACCAGAATATCTTTGCATGAGCTGAGATTTCATGTTATCAAATACCTCAAATGCTTTTTGAGATGCAGAAACAATTTTCCCGGCGTTGTAAAGTTCTAATACTTCAATTAGCAACTTTGAATTTCTATCAATGTTTTCTACCTGTTCTGTTACCATTTTACACATACTCTTTCCTACAAGAGGGTTGTCTTCTGGTTTCAGAGCCTCTTTTACATCTTTGACGTATTCAGCAAAGTTTTCTCGAAGAAACTCTGCACTTGATTTATCGCTTCTTTTTAAATGACATCTATATTTTTCGAGAAGACATAATAATTTATCCACGCATCTCACTCCTTCCATAACATCCAATCCACTGCCTAAACCCTACCGCATTTTTTCGACCATCCACTTTTTCTCCAGTCAGACTAAAAAGTAGATATGTTTCCATACAAGAAAACCGAGCTTTCTGCAAGGCTTCTCTGATGATGCTAACCTCGCAAAAAGCCCGGAAATACGCCACTTTTCAGCTCTTATTTATCTTTCCTTGACAGCAAACAGACCGTCTCATTTTGTGTATCATTGTCCAAACTTAGTGTAAACTCTTTTTCTATAATCGGCAACTTAAATTCTATAGATTTCAGCCACTGACCATTCTCTTTGCGTTCTTCGTAAATCTGCACATTATCCACTAACTGCGACAGGAACTCCCGTTTCTCTGCTTCGTTCATTTGAGCATACAATTTATCAAAGAACACGAGTGCCTTGTAAATGTTATCCCCTGTAATCTTATCTGCCAGCAGAGAACGTTTCTTAGCCTTTGCAGATACAAGCAGTTCCTCTGCATCATCTATTTTATCATAAGTCTTGTACAAATGGTTCTCTAAATCTGTTTTTCTTCGCTGATAATGCTTATCCTCATAATCAAGAGAATCCATATCTGATAAAATAGTATCTTTATTATGATATAGCTTTCTTAATTGTATTTTATAATTTTCTATTTCCTGATCTAATGCGCTAGTATCTACTTCCATATTTATTTTGTTGCGGATTAAATCCGAAAAGTTAGGATTACTAACCAATTTACTAATCACCTCTGCAACAGAAGCATCCAGCATTTCTTCATACACCTGTTTTTTGTAATCACACTTATGACCTCTAGTCATATTTCTGTGTTTGCAGCCATAATAATAAAAATCCTTATAGTTACTTCCATCCTTGCGTTTCTTAATAGACTTGTTGCCATACATTCCTGCACCGCAGACAGGACATTTCAAAATTCCTGATAATAGATGAATCTTTTCTCTCTTGTCACGATTGACCTTTTCATACTTTTTAGCCTGTGCCGCCACCTTGACCTGCGCCTGCTCCCATACTTCTTCTGATACAAGAGCTTCGTGCAGACCATCTACTAACAGGTAATCGTCTTTCTTAACCTGCCTATACTCATTTCTTGTACCATGAACCTTTTCTGTCCGTCTTCTTCCATAAGAGATTTTGCCACTATAAACCGGATTCTGTATAATCCTTCTGATAAGAGCAGCATCAAATAACGGATTTTTACCATTCTGTCTGGCTATCTTATGAATTCCATGATTTTCAAGGTACTTTACAATTCCATTTGCACCCAAATCCGTATTTACATATTGGTCAAATATCATTCTGATGGCAACTGCTTCTTCCTCATTGACTTCCAGTTTTCCATCAATGAGAGAATATCCATATGGTGCAAAACCACCGTTCCATTTACCTTCCCTGGCTTTCTGCATCCTTCCTTCCATTGTCTGAACACGAATGTTCTCACGTTCAATCTCTGCCACTGCTGACAGAACAGATATCATAAGTTTCCCGGCATCTTTGGATGAATCTATTCCGTCCTCCACACAAATCAGATTCACTCCAAAATCCTGCATTACTTGTAATGTTGCAAGTACATCTGCCGCATTTCTTCCAAATCTGGAAAGTTTAAATACAAGAACATAAGATACTTTCCTTCACCGCATCCGTGTGAATACGGTAGTTCACCTTTG